>Ga0315279_10000047_pt1 | contig 267375 bp, 257 predicted proteins | sample YL17G06_20_MG_FD_203694 | JGI IMG/M metagenome (GOLD analysis project Ga0315279, IMG submission 203694) | Sediment microbial communities from Yellowstone Lake, YNP, Wyoming, USA - YL17G06_20 | ecosystem: Environmental > Aquatic > Freshwater > Lake > Sediment | place: USA: Wyoming | collected...
GCGTCAGTTTTGGATATTATTGGCTTCCTCCATTAATGCGAAAGAAATATGTTTTAGCTTGTCTATTTATCGTTAATTTGTAGCTGAGATTTATGCCGAGTGTAATGAAACGTAAACAAAAGAATACCCAAATCGCACAACAGAAAAAGATAGAACGGGATAAAGAAGCGAAAAAGAAACAGTTGAGACAGCAACTTCCTGCCAAGGGCAAGAAACGTTAAAGCCACTAAAGAAGCTATGGTAACCATCTAGAAGCTTATACCTAGAAGACAACAATACAGCGCGCGCGCTAAACCTATTTGAGGAGAAAATAGGTCTGAATTTAACTAGCTAGAAGCTGAGATAGAGTTTTCGTTTTGTCTAAACATAGCTAAAAAAGAAGAAGATAGTGTTTTTCAATTTAGATCGGTCTTACTTCTTTGAGGACTTGCTTAGGTACTGACCTATTTGTTCTGTTTCTTTAGCGAAGGTCTCGTAGGAGTAGTTTTGGGCGTGAATCATGGCGCTCCACCTAGAGGTGTAGCTGGCCAAAAACGCAATCTCAGCAAATTCATCCGCTGTGGCCCCGTACAGTTGGGCTGCACTCTTGTGGAAGAGCTGGCAATACGGGCATTTTATGTTAGCCGCTACCGCCAATCCCATAAGCTCCCTATACTTAGCTGGTATCTTGCTCTCTCCAAGGGTGTACTTCTTGAAGAGAGGCCAATCGTGTATAAGAACATCCTGTGGCAGTGCTTTCATGAAGCCAGGAACAATACCTAGGCTCTTCTGAATATCCTTCAACGTATCTTCATATTCTCCCATTCTCTTTTCACCTCCTTCACGGATTTCCTTCAATACAACTACTAGGCTCAAACATCATGTGTGCAACGTGTCTATGCATCCTTTATCATCTTTTTGAGATCTTCTTTGCTGTGCTTCAAAAATTCTGGATGATGGTTCTTCGCGTGCAGCATAACATGATCTACTACGTCGTTCTCTCCCCACGGCGATTTCACAGACCACCCACATTCAGGACACGTCGTGGTCTTCACCTTACCTTTACTCATACAATCACCTCCATTGTCATTCATGAGTCACGTGGAGTTGACTGGAAGCTTGCTTCTTTCTCCTCTCTCTGAGGCCTTTTTCAGTAAGACATTTTCCGCGCGTCGGACAGTATTTCTGGGCATGATGATCGAACAGTCTGAACAGAGGTTCCACGGTTTCTTTGTTCAGCGAATAGATACGTTGTTTTTCCTTCCTTTCCGAGAAGACAAATCTGCATTTTTCCAAAGGCTTAAGGTTATGAGAAATCATGCTCTGTTCCTGCTTCAAGCTTCTTGCGATTTCAGTTACACTTCTTGGCTTATCACGCAAAACTTCCAGAATAGCCAGCCTTGTAGGATTTGCCAGAACCTTGAAAAACACGTAGCAAGTTTCTGATAGCCCTCGCTTCATTCCGCGTCAGCTCACATGAAACATTATTCATATGACATTTTCTTCATACTTATAAACGTTTCCAATGCCACGCGCCCTTCTCAAGGGTTGACCAAACAATAACCAACACATGTAATGACCGAGAAGAAAGGGGATATACGGGGGATATCTCCACTTATTTATGATAGACCCGCGCAGAACGGATGAACCCGCTAGGGCATCCTTGCTTCTTGCACGAGAAAAGCATCAAAAAGCGAGCGCGCATTACAGTCACACAAGCTTAAATGTCGGGCACATTATACTCACTATGAAGTGATTTGGTTTGTTGTTTATGATTGTTGCTAGGCATACAGCTGAGTTATGTCCTGGAGGAGTTGTACGACCCGATAAGGAATTCACTGCAAAAATCGAGGAGAGCATGAAGAAATCTGGAGTAAAGGAAATAGCAGGATACCTGGATGCACCAGGTCATGTTTATTATTTTGTTCTCGAAACAGATGATAACGCAGCTCTCAACAACGCCACCGAACCTCTGAGGCTTGTAGGAGAAGTAACGATAACTCCAGTACTGAAGTTCTTAGAAGCTGTTGTCTGGGCCAAGAAAATAGGAATTCAAAAGTAGCCCGCGCGCTGAGCCAACCCAGACGTTCCCCCACCGACGACTTAGAATCGGTACGCAAAGCCTACCAAAGAAAACGACGCACACGAGCGCGCGAAACCAAATTGTAAGCTAACCATGGCGAACCTTACAACTCGCTAGTAAGCTTTGAAAAGGGCTGTAAGGCGATTGCGTCGGACAAGTGAAGATTTGGCAAAAAATTTTGAACATAGAAAAGGTGCGGAGCACCCGCCGACACTAGCAATAAATAGGCACATGTCCTTTTCTGCTTCTGAAGCTTGGTGAGAATATGACAAGACCTCGGAAATGGCTGAAACACAATCACGACTCTGTTCATGTAATCTTGCTAATTGCTCAGATTCTAGCAGTCAGTTTCGTAGGCTTTTTTGCCTACAAGATACAATCACAGAACTATGATCTCCAAAAGGCACTCTACGATTTTGAACCTCAGGTCAGCGGATTCGTCAACGGCTACATCTATGTTTATGAAAACAATCACCAAGCGGTGGCAAACATTGAAATCCTCATAAATGCTCCTCACAGTGGAAACGTCGCACTCTCTGTGAACCGCTTCTATCCTCAAACAGACTACCTTGATCCTGAAAAGCTTGGACAGAACAACATAGGTCTTGGAGACTCAGTTATAGACACGACGTATCCTCAGGCATACAGGTTCAGAGCTGACGTACCCCTCATTGCATACATCTATCCAAAACAGAACCTGACTAACATAGTGTTTTTCGATGCTGGAAGGCTGGAGTTTCAGATATTCTACCACGATGTTCCAAAGAACACATCACAAACTGTGCTTTTCAATGGCACTGTACGGTTTGAGTTTCCACAATAACGCTGTCTTCTCAATCACTCCTATTCATGCTTTCCGTCTTTGCATAGCGCCCGCCTGCCTAGTAGGGTATTTCTGAAAATGTTCCTTGGCTTGTTCTGGCATTCCACCACTCTAAGATTTCTCTCATGCTGAAGCTGCAAATCATGCCATGGAGAACATCATAAACCAACAATAGTCTCTTGGACGGAAATTGCGCAAAAACTAGATTCCACAATGCTTCTATAACATGCTCAATTGACAAGTGCGAGTGAAGAGAAAGGAATACAGGAACTCGATGTTTGGCAATAGCATAGAAGTACTCTGAAGAGAAATATGATGCAACTGCTGAAAATTCCTTCCATGGATACACCCATCTGTCTCTATCAATACTTGGGAGGCGAGTCACACATTTGACGGTCTTCATCAATTCCTTCCTCCTAGATTCTCGGTAGTGTGGCTAGCCCGAATTTCCGCAGCTCCTCTTTTGGTGGCAGTCCGTAGTATCTTCTCAATGCTTCTAAGCTCCAATGTCCGAGACTAGCCACAAGACCGTAGTTCCACTTTGTTTTTCTGAGCATCTGTTGAGCGAACATATGTCTCCAGAAATGAAAAGGCTTGGGAATTCTCTCGGCTATCTCTGGAATTACGTTTCTGTATGCTTCTCTGAGAAGCTTGTTCAATTCTTGAGTCTCTAGGCCTTTGAATATCTTTCCTTCCTTTGGTTCTAGTTCCATGAGTTCAACGTACAAATCTTCAGGCAGCAGCTTAGTACATTTCCGTTTTGCTTTTCCCTTGATGGACTTTTCAAACACCGTTATCGTTCTTTCTTCATGGTTGACGAAAGCCCATCGTGCTTCTAGTGATGCGGTTAGGCGTGATGCGGTCTTGTAGCTGAACTTGGAGATCAGATAAGCGATGTGGTTTCTGTCGTTCAAGTAGTCGAAAATCTCGTAGATTTTCTCCTTGGAAGCGAAGAGATCAGCGTATTGACCAGCATCGTCCTCTAGCCTGCCTGAAATATCAGTACTCATAACGATGATTTCTCTTCCGCTCGTCAGGAAGTTTCTCAGCATCAGCGCCCATTCTCGCATTCTGAGATTTTTCTTCTTAACTTCAAACAGAAAGTCCTTCGCGTCTTGAAGGGTTAATCTGTCGGGATGTCTCAAGCTCCAATCTCGAATCAAAACACCGTCCTGTACTTCTCCCTTGCAGACGCGCTTCAGTTGGTTCATCCATCCTCTAATCGTGGCCTCTTTTGCATTTCTCAAGGTGAGGTCTTGAATCCATTTCTTGACAGAAGGAAGCTCTTCAAAATTGTGTCTCTCAAAAATCCTTTGATCGACGGTCTGCTTCTCTGTCGGAAGGTTCTCAGCAAGTTCCCTACTTAGCTGACTGTGAATATCAGGATGGTCTTTGAACCACATCGTTACACTTTGCGGTTTCCTTTCCACATTTCTTTTTGCCAATATCCGATCTGCTATTCTGGAAGGAGAAACAGTTCTCAGCTCTCTCGCAAAATCAGGTATATCTCTTTTGGGAGTGTACTTCATTGATTTCCACGTTCCTTCTTTGGTTGCATTGTTGCTTGATATCAACACAAGAATTAAATATAAATGTTGCGTGATACCATTCTAGCAAACAACCAAGGAAGTATGACAGAATGAGTGAAGAAAAAGGGATAATTCATGTACGGATTGAAAAGGAACTAGAGAAGAATTTCAGAATAGAGGTCACTCGATGTTATGGAGGAGAAAGAGGCGCACTAAGCAGAGCCATTGAGGAAGCTATTGGCCTCTGGCTGAAAAAGAAAGAATCTAAAACGTGAGATGACGAGATGGAAGAAAAAATCTTACATCTACATGATAGATACAATTTGCGGAAGGTAAGTTGGACTCCAATTACGGTGCGCATTCAGCGATGGCTTGATTACCGTGATTTCAGAGTGAGGCTATCAATCGTTGAGGGATGTTACGATACATCTGAGCTAATTGATAAAGCAGTGAGCGAATATGGAAAAAACCCAGATTTCTCAGATTACCCTAAACACTTTGAAATCACTTGTGGACTAGACCACATGCTTGAGATTGCCAAAACGCTTACGGAAATATGTCAGCATGAATGAGTCTAGTGGAAAGAGATTTCGGTCAGCTCCTCGGCTGCGGCTTGCACTCCATCAGCCAGCTTCTCTGCGAGTTCCTCTATCTCATCGTCAAGTTCTGCGATTTCTGCTTCCAACTCTTCTGTGTCCTCGTCGTCCTCAGACTGATCTAGGTCTACCTGCAATAGGTCGTATTCGTCCATTTTCTCGTCAATCTCTTCTCTGAGCTCCCTCAGTTCTTCTATGTCCGTATGAAGTCACCTCCGCTTGTTACTCTTATTGTGCTTGACTCGTCCGACTAGTAAGTACAGTCCCACACCTACGGCAGCAATGATCCCGATACCTACAGCGACCGATGTTATTCCGAGAGGATTTGGACTTGAGCTTGTTGTTGTGCTCTTGATTGTTCCGTTAGGATTGTACTCAGTGACCGTCGTCTTATCCGTCGTCATGCTCATCCAACAGTCTTTTAGGGCTTGAACTCCCCAATATACGGTAAGAGCGACGATGATTGCCGTTGCGACTGCTATTATGATTTGAAAAGCCCACGGAGGAATCGGACTAGCAGACAGAGATTTGTTTAACGTCACCCGTGCAGTCCAAGTCAATGAAAGAGAACATTCAGCAAGATCAACAGCGACGAAAGGCGCTTGCCACCATGTACCCGTATTTTTCACACTCCAGCCTGCTTGAACATCAATGACGGTCACGCCGATAACGGTGAATCCTCTTTTTGTAAATTCTGCAGTCAGTTGATCTGGCAAGTTTGTGCGGAATTGCTCCGCAAATTGAGCAGCTGCATCCTCTGGACTGATCTCGGTCAGAACTGCATAGTTGGCTGGCCCCACAAAGAAAGGACTCAGCAAATAGCCTCTTCCATCTTTCCCATCAAACTCGGCAGTCTTGGCACTATGCAAACTTCCTGTCAAGTCATATGTGAATGTGTTCGCGCTCATTCTCGTTCATCTTCCTTGTCGGTTTCTTCCTCTTGGTCTTGTTTGTCCTCTTCTGCCTCTTCTGATTCGTCTGATTCCTCTATTCCGAAGGACTTTTCAAAGTCTGCTAGGTTCTCCATGCAATACTCAAAAGCAGCCTCAACGAGTTCGCCTAGACTCACCCCTTCGACATCGACAAGGTACTGTTTCATGTCCTTGTGCGCGTCAGAAGAGATTTTAACCCACGGCATTTGAACTGACCTCTAAATATACCAAGGTTGCAATTTACTAAAAAGCAGAATAGAGGGATATCTATACATTCGACAAATCTTTGAGAACTAGATTCTTGAGATAACGGTACTGAGTCATTTTTCTCGATTCTATCCTCTTCTTAAACCGTTCATAGTCTTGCTCGTTCAACCATGTTTCGATTCTCTTCATTAGCGGCGCCGCGCTTAATTGCTTTTTGACATGAAGAAAGCAACAACGTCCATGGTTTATTGTTTCGGTATGGCTTTCTTTACTATAATCTGTTCATAGGGGATGCAGGTATCGCGCTTTTGGCAAATCTTTTTACAGATTTCTTCTATGTTCACGGTTTCTTCGATGTCAGGACATTGAATAATCTCTGGGAGAAGTGTTTTCTGTTGTGTTGGTAGAGTCGATTTCTGTTGTGGAGAAGGCGCAAATTCCTCTGTTGTTGTTTTCTTCTCTTCAATGACTCTCTTGAGAATTGGCGGGTTCGGTTCTACCTTCTGAGGCATCGCTTGTGGTTCTTCTTCTGTCGTCTTTCTTAAAAGAAGGTCTGTCGCCTCTCTCAACGTACTCAGCTCTGTTTGCAGTTCAGCGATGGTTTTACTCTGTTTGATAGAAACCTCTTGAGCCTCACGATAGCTCTGTTGTATTATTCGCATATCCCTGTCTTTCTCCTTTATCGTTCGCAAAAGACCGTCCTTCGTATTTGAATCAAGGTCTTGGGATTCTTTCAGCAAGATTAGGTTTTCATTCTTTAATTCTTGATTGCTCTGTCTGAGTTTGCTGTTGGTTTCTCCAAGCTTTTCCATGGTTATTAGAGGCAATTTGATAAGGCCGTATTGTTTGCAGGCTTGGCATTGTTCTTCTGTGATTGTCCGTCCGTCTTTGAGGCAACGGACGAATTTTCCATAGTGCGCGGGGATTTCGCTTCTGCAGGAACACTTCTGATAATTCACTGAGTCAGTGTTGCTTGAGAGCCTTTTCTCAAGGAGGTCAGTGATTGCCTCGCTGTACGCTTTCATTTCTTTTGCGTGTTGATAGTCTACAATCTGTTGTCTTAATTCACGCGAAGCCCAAAAACTCATTTGGACGGTACCCTGTCTGTGTCTGTCACTTTGCGACATTCTCTTTCTCCTTTTGTTTTTTGCCCTCACGAATCCACCTTGCGATGGTCGTGTGGTTGATTCCTGTGATCTGTTCTAGCTCTCTACTCGAAACGCCTTTCTTGGAGGCTTCAATGAATTGAGGGAGCAGTTCGTTCTTCTTTGTTTGATAGCTGAGTCGTTTCTCTTCTTTGGTTTGGATAGCAGCTCGTATTTTCTGACTCCACTCGCCAAGAGTCTTCTGTGTACTGCTCACAAGAGCTTGAACGTGAACCATAGAAGCTAATCAATGATTCGCAATTTATAATTTTGGGTGATGTTAGTTTGTTAGTTTTTCCGTTGTAAGAAAGTAAGGAATTGCGTGAAATATTGGCGAAAAGAAGAGCATTGCTTGATATTCTTAAGATAGACTTTCCACGTTTGATGGTTTCATGTAAATTTGCGGATTGCTTCGTACTGTGAGGATGATTCTCGCTACATCTCGCTGGCTAGCTTTGTTGTGAGGATGGACGTTTGCGGAAGCGCGCTGGTGCGATGTGCTCCACAGTCACATTAATATGCTTACAGTCATACCGATGTGTCGAACGTATGCTGGACAGCATATTTTAACGTCGGATTCCCAGCGGACAGTGTGGGAGACACTTTCTTACGATTTGTCCATTGTGGCAGACAAGGTTTCGATGTGTGGGAGACACTTTCTAATGCTGTCCAGAGCTACGTTGGATTTGAAAAAGAAGCTCACATCTTCGGGAATTTGTGGGAGACACAATTCAGAAAACTAGCAACCTTACTACTACCTTACACGTTACGGTAAGGTTTACCATCGTTTTAGGCTACTTTTAGTTTCGCGCGCTTACTGAGCGAGCCTAAACCCAACACTAAGCGATACCAATTACTTGATTAACTTAAGTCTGTATCTGCTCTTTTCGGAGAAAAGATCAACCACTCTGGATTTGCTCAAGAACCTTGCGTAGTGTTTTGCGTGAGCAGGAATGAGGTATTCGTCGCCTTCCTTACAGATTCTGGGCTTACCTTCGGTGACCAGTTCCATCTTTCCTTCTATCACCATTCCCCATTGAGGATAATCGTGACTGTGCTCAGGTACGTGTGCAGATGGCGCCATCTCGAAAAAGACTAGTTGATGCTTCTCGCCTTGTAAGATCCATGCTCTGATGCCTTCAAGCTGCATGTCAGCTTCAGGCAAGAGCGTTATGATATCTGGAAAACCCATTACACGTTCACCCCTGACAGTGACAAGTGTTCCACCGTGAGAAGCTGAAACAAAGAAAAGAAGTATTAATGTTTGTGCCTTCACATTGCCTATTTAACCATAGCGCGCTCTGGAAAAACACTTGACGGTAATCCTGTCCAACACAGACACCAGCAACGAGCAACACACATAATTCTTACAAACGCAGCTCGCGCGCGCTCACGCTGCTAGCCTTTATCCTGCTTTTGTTAGAAGCAATTCGTTTTCCAGATATTTGTGATTGCTCATTCTCTTGATCTTGAGGAATTTCTCTGAACCTTTTTCGGTTTCCTTCTCGTAGATGTTGATCTCTCCGTCAAACAGTCCTAGAATAGCGTGAAGCTCTTCTGGAGGGTGCATCTGCGGATCAACTACTGCCAGGATGGTGAAGCCTGCTGACGTCAGTTCCGTGGTGAGAGCGGTCAGCCATTTCCTAGTTTGAACTGCATGATGCTGCAGCAGAACATCTGAGACTATCTCGATACAGGCTCTTCGTGGGCCTTTCTGGGATGCGTCCAGTTTGTGAATGGCCGAAGTCAAAGCAATGCTAATCTCAGTAAGGTTCTCAACACCCTTCAACCTGAAAACGTTAGGAAAACTCCCATCGATCGCATCTGCCTGAGGATTACATACGAAGAGGTAGAAGCCAGACTGAAACTCTTCAGCAAGGGCTTTCGCTGCCCTAGCACTAGTAGTAAGATAAAATGTGACTTCATCTTTATCTGCCCCTGTCTTAAGAAAACTCTTGATCAGCGAGTCCCTCTCGTTGCAAGATGGTGAGGTCAACACCACAGCGCTGCTTGAACACAAGCCTCCGCACAGCAGTTTGTCAAGATCTGCATAGCCCGTTGCAACAAGTTCTGTAGGCTTGGGCACAGAAGCCACCTTGCCCGTCTCTATGTAGAGCAACTTTGCCTCTACCTTCTCAATGTCTTTCTTGGCTCCCATCTTCTGAAACATTCCCAAGGCTTGATTGAGTAGACCATGTGCCTTTTCTTTGTCGCCATCTGCATTTCTTTCCAGATATACACGAGCATATTCGCAGAGTACCCATCTGGCGAAGTAGTAAGCGTTCCATATGTTCGCTTTTATGGATTGCCATTCTTTTAGCGTCTTCTCAAAGAGTTCAATGGACTCTGCGTATTTTTTCTGTGCACGAAGCAGCATAGCCCTCAGAGCGATCTCGCTAGCATGGTAATACTTATCCTCTGTTTCGAGAGCAAACTGCTGCAGAGTGTCGAGTAGGTTCTCAGCTTTCTCGACTCCACCGAGCTCTACGTGTGCCCAAATCAGAAACGGAGAATAATACATTTGCGCCCATCTGTTTCCAGCCCTTTCAACGACTCTGTATGCTTCTTCGAACGATTCTCTTGCTCTAGCGTATTCCTCCTTGTCAAAATGCAACAGTCCATGAAAGAGGTGAGTGAAAGCTCTTGGCATAAAATCGGTCAGCTTTCCAGAAATGACTGCGGCCTCATCATAACACTGTTCGCTCTTGCTCCATTCTCCAAGCAATTGATAAGCAAAGCCAAGAACAGCCAAGAACCCCGGAGTATAAGCTATGCTTCCAACTTTCCTGTCTAATGCAAGTGCTTCTTCTCCAAGAGCTATTGCCTTATCCAACTTTCCCATGTAAGTATATGCATCTGCCAGATCGCCAAGAAACCATGATTGCCTGCTGATGTCTCCCACTCTCTTTGCAAGCGAAAGTCCTTTCTCAAAATACTCAAAACGTTCCTCATATTCCTCGAACGGAAGAACTGAGCCGACTCTATCATATGCAAGCACCGCGATCTCCAAATAGTCATTGTCAAGGGCCGTTTTCAACCCTCTATCCGCATATTCTCGGCCCTTTTTGTAGTCTCCCGACATCGAAAGCACGCATGCTAAGCCAAGGCAAGCGTCAGCAACGACTTCAAGAGTGTTCAGTTTTTCAGCTAGCATGAGGGCTTTCTGAGCTGAAGCAAGGGCTTTGACAAAGTCTCCATTGCGCCATTGCATGTAAGCCATATCATGATACAAGCGTGCTTTTTCGACGCTTTCAGGCTCGGTTTCCAAAATCTTCAAACAAGCTTCATGGTGTGCCTTGGCTTCTTCAGCATCGCCCATCCTGTCCCAAAGGATATTCGCGATTTTCCTGTGCAGTATTGCAGTTTTTTCCTTCTCCTGTAACTTGGTCCACAATAAAAGGGCTTCATTCCAATACTTCATGCAATCCTCATACTCGCCCATGATTTTCTTGGTATCCCCAAGGCTCTCAAGAACACGCCCCTTCTGCTGCAGTTCGCCTTCCCTCTCCTCTAGCAACCTTAATGCAGACTGGAAGTAGGAAGCAACCTCAGCATTGGCATAGATCCTCTGAGCTTTTTCTCCAGCCTTCAAGAAGTAGCCAAGTGCCTTATCCTTATCTCCGCTCTCAAGAAAGTGAGAAGCGAGTTCTCCGAGATGCTCATCAATCGTCTTAGCATAGATTTTCTCCAAAGCACTTCCAACAACTCCGTGAAGTTTCTTGCGTCTGAAAGGGCCAACTTCCTCGTACACGACATCTCTCATAATGATATCAGCAAAGGAGCAAATATCTTCTCCTCGGATAACTGTGTGCTTGATAAAACCTGCCTTAAGCAGGCCATCCATTATCTCAAGAAGCTTGTTCTCTTCAATACCCGTAAGCGCACACATTGCTTCCAAAGTGAAATCATTGCCAACAAAGGAGGCAAAGGTCAAAACACTCTGGTATTCATCGTCCAGCTTATTGAATCTCGCCTTCACAATATTCTTGACACTCTTCGGGAACTCGATCGCTGAAACCTCTTTGAACTTCCACCTGCCCTCTTCCACATAGATTGCTCCCTCTTCCTTCAGAGACTTCACCACTTCCTCGGCAAAGAACGGGTTGCCCCTCGTCTTTTCATAGACTAGTTTGCAGAACTCTTCTGGAACATCCTCCTGTTCCAAGATGTTCTTGATCATTTCTGAAACATCGCTGAAGGACATTCGCTTCAGTTGGATTTCCTGAGGCAGGCGTTCTCTGTTCAATTCAGCTAAGACTGGGGTCAGAGGATGCTTGTCGTCAATGTCAGTGCTGCGGTAGGCTCCTAAAAGGAGCAATGGAGTCTTTTGCACGCCACGGGCTAGATAGTGCAAGAGCAAGAGCGAAGACGGATCAGTCCACTGCAAATCATCAAGAACAACCAGCAAAGGAGTCTCTCTGGAAATGTTTGTGACAAACTGCGAAACTGCTTCAAAGAGCCTGTTTTGCTCCTGTTCAGGACTTATCGGAAGAGACTGTGGGATCGATCTGAGCTTCTGGCCAAGTTCTGGTACTAGCTTAGCGACTTCAGCAGGATAGTACCCTATGACCCTGTACAATTGCTCAGGAGTGCATGCTTCCAGATAGTCTTTTATGACTTCCTTCCAGAGAATGTAAGGGGGAACCCCGTCCATCCTGAATAGTGCTGGGCATCTGCCGTACAGAACCTGCACTCCACGTGATCGTGCATATGCGCCGAGCTCTCTGACGAGTCTTGTCTTTCCAATTCCAGCCTCGCCATGAATGAAAACAAGACCGCCCTCGCCGTGAACTGCCCTGTAAACAGCCTCCTTCAAAACATTCATCTCTTCAGTCCTATCGACCAGCGGAACCTCCTTTGAGGCGATGGGACGAGGACTTGGAACGCGATCACGCTCAAGAGACGTCAAGGAGACTTCTCCACACTACCCTATCAATAGAACACTATCAGATACTATGTTCTTATTGCTTGTGGAATAACACCTGATTCAACTGCGCGCACTTTTGCGTCGTTGTTAGGAAGGAAGGAAGGTAAAGTTTTATTCTTTATCAGTAGAAATGCTCATAACGCACAAAAGAATGTAACATGGGAAGTGACCCGCTAGTGAATGCAAAGCCAAGGCGATTGGTCCCACCGTTGTTGCTTGCTCCCCTCATATTATTATCGATATTCATCCTCCATTTCGTCTTTCCAATTCAGATGATATTGGGATTTCCCTTTACTCTGATTGGTCTAGCCCCATTAATCATAGGTTTGTTCATAACTCTCCAGGCAACAAGAACCTTAACGAATAGAACCACATTCGATTCCAACGAAACCCCCAAAAACCTAGTGACCGAAGGTGCCTTCCAACATAGCCGAAACCCAATGTATCTAGGTGCGATCGTCTTAGGGTTCGGCTTGGTAACTCTCCTAAGCTCACTAGTCAGCTTCGTCATTCTAGCAGCCTTCTTTCTGCTTCTACATTTCTTATACATTCCTAATGAAGAAGCTCAATTGAAGACCTTGTTTGGCAAGGAATACCTTGATTACATGAAGCGTGTCAGAAAATGGATTTAGCGTCGTCGTTCTGGAAGGAAGGAAGGTAAAGTTTTATCCAAACCAAACGACGATTTGCAGAAAAGTTATAACTAAACCGACTTTGACAGATATGTTGGTGATGCTGATTGCTTGAAGGCAAGAATGTAAATCTGAGGGGGTGAGTCAGTCAAATGAAACATGGCTGGATAATCCTTGGAATGGTTCTGCTCCTCATAGCAAGCGTAGGCATTCTAATCTATCTCTTGACTCAGATGACCATGAGCTTGCCGTTAGCTCTTCTGCTCTGGGCTTTGGTCTTTGGAATCTTCGCTCTCGTTGGTGGCATTGCTTGGCTGGCTGGTTGGTTGCCACGAAAGAAGAAAAACTGAAACTCCACAACCAACCTTTTTTGGCTCTAAATCCTAAACCGTCAGCAGAGCCGTTTTGCGGAAAAGTTATCACTTGACTTCCATTTGCTTTTTTGTTTGGCGAACCAGCCTTTTGGGTCCATAAACTATTGTCACTGCAATGACGATTGTGAGAAGCACGATAAGCGAGTAGTAATAAGGTATTGAGTTAGTTGGAATTTGGTTCGCTATTGGAACTATAACAATATCTGCCAGATTGAGCGTTGCGTGAAAGAGAATGACCGCAAGTATGCTTCCATTCGTGTTGTTGTATATCCACGTGAGCAAGACAGCATATTCCAATATGGTAACGAGATATAACCAGACGTTAATTGTTTGTCCGCCAGAAATGCTGCTTAGATTACCCAGTGCTGGTATATGCCAAGCCCACCAAATGATTCCAAGCACGATAGAGGAAATAGTCGCATTGAAACGTTTTTGAAGCCTATCAAGAGCGTACCCTCTCCAGCCGAACTCTTCCCCAGCAGCAAAAACGCAGATGAATATGAAAAGGAACAAATCCCCAAGAATAACAGACGGCAAATTCGATACCCATGACATGTCAATAGTAATTTTCTCGGTGAGCGTAGCCACTAAGACAGCACTGCCATTTATTGCTGGAAAAAGCAAGAAAATCGGAATTAGCCACTTCTTTCCGAATCTACGGTCAACTCCTCTTTTCAGTAATCTTCTGATTCCGTTTTTCCCTTGGTTGAAGTAAGTTAAAATGAAGGCTGACGCAAGTGGTCCAAATACACCAATGGTGGACAATGAAAAACCGAGTGGCTCATTCATAGAAACTGAAAATAAGACCATTGGTAGCCATGATAGCCCGCTCCAAATGAAGACAATCACGAAATATAATACGAGATTTCTGTCTTCGTGTCCATCATGCTCTGCCATCATAAAGCCTCTCCTTTGTGATTAACCAACAATTTCTGGCTTTAGGGTTAAAAGATTTTCTTGCAAGCAGAATTGGACAATTCAAACAGAGAGTCATTCATAGGCTTCCCAAGCCAGTTTTTGGTTTTGCGGAAAAGTTATAGGTGAACCGAGAACACATATGTATTTTGGCTTCAAAGGAGGTGACAGGTTGAAGTTTGGTGATGTCGTGACTGCTGTGGCATCGGTTGCTGTCCTTATGGTATTGTTCAGTTTCGCGTTAGGGTGGATTTTGGACCTGCAAACGAGTTGGGGACAATGGGCAAACTCGGGCATTTCGATTTTTCTCAGTGCCTTAGTTGTTGGCTTAGTCTTCGCTGGCAAAATAAGGGAAGAAGCTCGCATTCGAGCAATCTTGAGAATAGTAGTCGTAGGTGCAGTTCTGTTCATTTTCTACATGACTATTCGTTTTACGTCTTCGGACTTCATTTCATGGGTTAGGGAAGCAAACCCACATCCTGAGTATACGGCGGCCAATTGGTACTATCTCGATGGAATGGTGCTTGCTTTTAACTTATTCTTTAACGTGGTCCTCTTGCTTGTAGTGAGTTTCATCGGACTCTACATAGGCTCGATGCTCAGAAAGCCAAAAAAGAGTTAAGAAGAGCAAAAACATATCATGCCGCCACTTTCTTTTCATCCATTCATTTCTTGTTTTTATGTTCTACACTTTTGATATATTCTTTAAGAGTCTCGCTGTTTTCATTGTTTTATTGGAGATATCTATGTCAATCGGGAATACGGGAGAAAACTCCGCCAAATAGCGGGTTTTTGAAACATTACCGATATACCCAGTGAATCAAAAGAAAATGTCCAAAGTGCAGAACAGAAAGACGTTGGAATCAGTTGTCGTTCAGAAAAGACAAGGAAAGAAAGTGGCGACATAATATGTTTTGCTGTGCTCTACACTTTCTTTTGCTTCTTGAGCATTGAACCCGCATATAGCCCTATGAAATTAAGCAACGCCGCAAAAACAGCAACGGCGGCTGTGTTAACCATTACATACATTGTTTCATAACGCACCCAATCCAATGTTGTCCACGAACCCGTTGAGAACATATTCCCCAAACTTTCATCAATGAAAGCACCAGTATATCCAATAGTGTAGGACATATAATAAACGAGCATCACCAGAGCAGTTGATAAAACAACTATTTTACCAATTGACCTCATCCTCGACTCTTCTCTTATCTTCCCAGCAAAAACATAACCAACCACAATAGCAGAAAGCAAAGGAGACACGTAGGTAGCAACGTAAATTCCCCAAATCACCGAAAGCGACACTACCATTAGGACAGCGTAGAGCAACCAGTAAATAACAAAAGCAGATGCCGTAGCCATAACTATATCACCAAACTTCAATCTATCACCCCCTTTGAAGCAAAAAAACACATAGCTGTTGTCGGTTTACCTATGATTTTTGACTTTTCAATTATGCTTCAATAGTCTTCTTTACGTTTTCCGCTATTTTAACGAGCCATCCCTTTACCATCCTTCTAGCCACTAGCACATCAAGTAATTTTCCACGAATAGATGGCATTTCATACTCCATAGATATTGTGAATTTGGTTCCTTTGGTGGTGGGTTCAAATGCATGATAGTTTGTCTGGTCGTGTGTATGCTTGTTTGCTGCTTTACAAAGAATTGTCAAACTCTTGTTTTTTACAAATTCGGTTACTTTTGCGTTCCACTCTTCTCTGTTGTTGTATTTGTGCGTCCCGACATAATGTGCAGTTGAACCGAGGCTAATCGGTCCCTCAGAGGTCCATTTGCCCTCATACCATTCTTTCGATGCATCATTCATCTTTTTCATATCGATTACAAATTCAAAGACCTTTTCAGGAGACGCTTCAATTTCGATGCTCGCGGTTGGCTTTCCCAAACAATCACCCCTGACAAGTTAAACCGTAAAAACAGCAATTTCTACTTCTTTGCTTAAATCACTTGTGATTCGTCTCAATCTTGCCCCTCAATTCGTTTCCACCAAAAAAGACTCTTCCGCAAAACCAAAAACTGGCTTAGAAGCGCGCGCTTCGATCATAAGAACGCATGTTACTGTGTCATTACGGTCACAGAGGCTTAAGTGTTGGGCACATTATTCTAACTATGAGGTGATTTGGTTTGCTGTTTATGATTGTTGCTAGGCATACAGCTGAGTTGTGTCCTGGAGGAGTTGTACGACCCGATAAGGAATTCACTGCAAAAATCGAGGAGAGCATGAAGAAATCTGGAGTGAAGGAAATAGCGGGATACCTGGATGCACCAGGTCATGTCTACTATTTTGTTCTCGAAACAGATGATAACGCAGCTCTCAACAATGCCGTCGAACCGCTGAGGCTTGTAGGAGAAGTAACGATAACTCCAGTACTGAAGTTCTTAGAAGCTGTTGTCTGGGCCAAGAAAATAGGAATTCAAAAGTAGCCTGCGCGTTATTAGCGAGTTATCAATTGCAAATCACTCAAGATCGGAGGTGATCCTATGAGTAAAGGTAAGATGAAGACGACGACTTGCCCCGAGTGTGGATGGACTGTGAAGTCGCCTTGGGGAGAGAACGACGTGATAGACCATATGGTGCTTCATGTAAAGAACCATCATCCTGAGATGCTGAAGCATAGCAAGGAAGATATGAAGAAGATGATAAAGGACGCATAGGTCAATTACAGGCAGCTGGAATCACGCGCGCTCACACAGCACTACTGACAACACTACCCATAACATGAAAAGTAGAGAATCTGTCACTAGACTTGACCTGACCTCGACATTTCAGGAGATATCTTCAATTATTCAAGATAGGCCAATGCAGAATGGATGTCCCGCTAGGGCATCCTTGCATCTTGCACGAGAAAAGCATCAAAAAAGCGCCTGAAGGCATTAAGCATCAAAGTCCTCGGAAACATAAGCCTTTCCCCCTCATCTCTCCCCCAGATTCAGGGTGTTTACCCATAAACCATGCAAAGGCATATTGTTTCCTCGTCCAACCAGCAAAAATATGAAGCCCATCAATATAGGTAACGAAAGGTGGAAACCATTGGAAAACCCAGACAATGAAAAACAAGAATTACAAGCAACAATCAAAATTACTAAGGCTAGAAGTCGGGTTACAACCAACACGCCAGCCTCTCGTACTAACACACCCGGCTTCTGCGAGTGTGCTATTTGCGTTTTCTGAAGTGAAGAGAGCTGGCCAACACAACTCAAAAGCTTCATTGGGAGATGGTTGCGTTAGGAGCGTAGTTCCTTTGGGAAGCGCAACCGAACCGGTTTCCCCGAATCAATCAGAGCAGCGTCCAGAACGGAGCGTTGATGGAAGCTTACCTTGGGACTTCGAGAGATGCCCACGCTGCTGCTAATATGTCGCGCGCGGCGCTTCATTCCAAATAGATTGCTTTGCATCGCATGATTCTCATATCTACTATCGTTTCATTTCCAAAATCGCAGCATCTCAGCTTTGACGTTTACAGCTAAAAGCCAATCGTCTAGGAAAATTGATTGATCAGATATGGACGCGCACTCATCGCATGGGCTGGGACTTGTGTGGCGGTTTCGTTTTCAGGGCTCTTTTCCATTCTTCGAACAGATTCCAGTATATGCTGTCGAAGCTCTCTTTTGACGGGTTTCCCTCAGCAGCGTACTTTTCGATGAATTCATTCAGCTCCAACGAGTTCCTGCACTTCCTAACATCCCTACTGTTCAGCAATAACATCACCTTCTTGCCGCGCGTTAAGCAAAAGCAAACCATTTCAACAGAAAACAGTTCTGCAATGACCTATCGACACGTCTTTCCCCAATACATCTCAGCATCGCATATAAAGATGAGCCCGCGCGTAGTCGCATCTTGCCAGCCAGTATGTAGCGCGCTATGTGCGGTGCAGCCTTGTTTGCTCATCTGATTTTCACATCAAATCCCTAACCATCGGTTGAGTAGCCATAGGATACCCTTCAATACAAGCATCGCCTTCACCTGGCCTCAAAGAACATTGCACTAACTTCTTTTGCTTGCGCGCGTTCACTAAAAAAGGAAAAGAAAAGAAAACGGTTTGCTTATGGGTGCAATGGCTGCAGTAGGGCGAATTGGTTTCCTTCAGGGTCGACGGCTATCGCGGTCCAGCCTACTTGCGGGACTTCTTGCTTCGGAACGATAATTTTTCCGCCCAACTTCTTGATTTTCTCGATGTATGCATCAACGGACTCAACTGAAATGTATACGACGGGCTTCATCTCTTTTGTTTCTTTCGTCTTCTTGTACAAGCCTCCGTTGATTCCTGGTCGCATCGGTCTCATTTGCTCGTCTACTGGTACAGTTCCAAGAAGCCAGTATTCCATGGGTCCACTCATGTCCTCGCTGCCTTTCTCGATCTTCCATCCGAAGACCCCCGAGTAGAACTTCTTCAGTTTCTCCGTGTCGTTTGCCGGGATTTCGAAATGAACAACTGTGTGATCCAATTCTTTCCACCTTCAATCTTGTCAATAGAATGCCCCCCAGAGCTAATTAAACCATCGTTACTGCCAAGCTACAGCCACAACGCACATCGAGCTTTCGGGTTCTCGCGCGACAGGCCTGCCCCAGCGGGCCATGAATGGCTAATCAACTTTTCGAATTCATAAGGTATTATAGGAATTATCAAGAACTGCAGTTTTGATAGTAATGAAAAATGCAAGGGCACATTCCCGAATTCTAGTGGTAATACCGATTCTATTCGCGGCCAGCATGCTAGCATTAGCGCTTAACGTCCATCAAGTCAGAGCGGATACGGCAATCATTACATTTGACCAGTCTGGTGTCGGCTCTGACTTCACCGGCACCGTAGTCACCATTGACGGATCGAACTACGCTGCGACCGACCTTCCAATGCCTTTCTCGTGGGACTTGGACTCACTGCACAGTTTCTCTTTCGCTTCACCGCTCAATGAGGGTGGCGGCGTTCAGTACGTCTGGGATTCCACAACAGGCCTTTCAAACGTTCAGAGCGGATCGCTGACAGTCACAGAGTCGGGCAGCGTTACGGGAAACTACAAGACTCAGTACTACTTGACCGTGACGTCCGCGCAAGGTTCGCCGAATCCGTCAAGCGGTTGGTTCGACTCTGGAACTGAAATAACTGAATCGATAACCTCTCCCACGGCGGGTCCCACTGGAACCCAGTACGTCTGCACAGGCTGGGCTGGAACAGGAACTGTTCCAGCTTCCGGCACGGGGACGTCGGTTACTTTCACGATTACTGAAACGTCAAGCATAGTCTGGAGCTGGAACACGCAGTACTACTTGACTGTGACTTCTGCGTATGACTCTCCGAGTCCCTTGAGCGGCTGGTTTGATTCAGGATCATATATAACAGAATCTGTTACCTCACCTGCCTCTGGTCCTGCAGGAACTCAGTATGTCTGCACGGGCTGGTTAGGGTCTGGCAGCGTTCCTTCTTCTGGAGGCGCTTCGTCTGTAGCGTTTACGATTAGTGCACCTTCAAGTATCGTGTGGAACTGGAAGACTCAGTTCTTTCTGACCGTGACTTCAGCATACGATTCGCCCTCTCCGGTGAGTGGCTGGTTTGATTCGGGCTCAGGTATAACTGAATCGGTGACGTCTCCGGTGTCTGGTGGTTCTGGGATTCAGTACGTATGCACAGGCTGGACTGGAACCGGCAGCGCTCCTGGCTCAGGAAGCGGCTCATCCGTGACTTTCACGATTGATGCTGCTTCGGCGATTACTTGGAACTGGAAGGCTCAGTACCAAGTGACGTTTGACCAGACTGGCGTTGGCGTGGACTTTGCGGGCACGGTCGTGGGCGTCGATAGCGTTAACTATGCCGTGACTGGTCTGCCCGTTTCCTTCTGGTGGGACAGTGGTTCCAGTCACAGCTTCTCTTTTGCTTCGCCGCTGGTCGTGGGCAGCAAGCAGTACGCTTGGAGTTCAACCTCTGGATTGTCGCCCCTGCCGAGTGACACCCTGACAGCAACAGCTTCGGGAAGCGTCGTCGGAAACTATATGGTGCAAAATCAGGTCTCGTTTGACAAGGTGGGAGTAAGCTCCGACTTCGCAGGCACCGTAATCACCATTGACTCTGTCAGCTATTCCAGGACGCAGCTTCCAGTTTCGTTCTCATGGACTATAGGTTCCATACACAACTTTGCGTTCACATCACCCCTAACCGTCGGTGCCAACTCCAAGCAGTACGTATGGACAAGCACAGCTGGCTTATCATCCTTGCAAAGCGGCTCTATAACGGTAACAGCCTTCGGAAGCATTGTCGGCAACTACAAGACCCAATACTACCTCGCTGTTACTTCTCCGTATGATTCGCCTTCTCCGTTGAGCGGCTGGTTTGACAGTGGTTCGCAAATAACGGATTCAGTTACGTCTCCCATGTCTGGCGGTTCCGGCATTCAGCGCGTCTGTACCGGATGGACAGGGACTGGCAATGTTCCAACTTCCGGCACTGGGACGTCAGTAGCCTTCACCCTGAATGGACCTTCAACCATTACTTGGAACTGGAAAACTCGATGTTACTTAACAGTCACATCTTCAAACGGTTCCCCAAACCCCGTCAGTGGCTGGTTTGATGCCGGATCCTCTGTCACCGAGTCTATCAACTCTCCGATTCCAGCTGGCTCAGGAACCCAGTATGCCTGTACAGGGTGGACAGGCACTGGAAACGTTCCCTCTTCCGGCTCATCCACGTCCACAACATTCACGATTAGTTCGCCATCAAGCATAACTTGGAACTGGCAGGCACAATACCAGCTTGCTCTATCAACAGATTTCGGCACGACTTCCCCGTCTGGAACGAACTGGTACGGCGTCGGCACCAATGTTACGATATCCGCTTCGCCTCCGTCCACTGCCACTGGCGAGCGTTATGCTTGGAACGGATGGACAGGTTCCGGAACTGGCAGTTTCTCGGGTTCAACTGCTTCTGCCACTGTTACAGTGAACGGTCCCATAAACGAGACTTCCTCTTGGACACACCAATACCGCTTGACGGTGTCTTCTGATCACGGCACGCCTATTCCCAACAGCGAGTGGGTCAACGATGGAACGCAGATAAATGAAACGCTGGCGGGCTCTCCGTCAGCCGGCCCAGTGGGCACACAGTACGTCTGTACAGGCTGGTCGGGCACGGGCAGCGTTCCATCTTCAGGCTTCACCGCATCCATTGACTTCACTATCAACGCGCCTTCAACTATCACGTGGAATTGGAAGACTCAATACCAGTTGACCGTGTCTTCGGCACACAGTTCTACTACTGGCGCAGGCTGGTATGACGGTGGCTCAACCGCTTATGCAACTGTGACTGACGAAACCGTCTCAGACAGCCTCGGCACCCAATATGTTTTCATTGATTGGACGGGTGACGCTTCTGGTTCCGGATTAAACAGCTCAATAATAATGAACGCGCCCAAGACCGCCACTGCCGATTGGAAGACTCAGTATTACTTGACAGTCACATCAGCGTATTCAACGCCCAGCGGTTCAGGATGGTACGACAGCGGTTCCGTGGCTTACGCGCATTTAGACAATGGGACAGATTCTGCAGCAGGTGATACTCAATACATTTTTACAGATTGGTCTGGAGACGCATCAGGAACAGTTTATTCTCAAAGCAACGGCATCACGATGAATGGCCCCAAAACTGCTACGGCAGATTGGACAGTAGCACGGCATGCTTTGACGATTTTGTCTCCGTACGGTTCTCTCGGCGGCTCTACGAGTCCAAGCGCGGGCGTGTACCCAAAGAACGACAGTTCGCCGGTGACAGTGACCGCAACTGCTGACACTGGCTACAGTTTTACCTACTGGGTCCTTGACGGCCGAAACGTCACAGATAACCCCATAAATGTTCCTATGACTGCAGACCACACTGTCGTTCCAGTTTTCCAACTTCTCAATTTCACGCTGACGATATTGCCTTCAAACAATGGAACGACCACTCTAGCAGCAGGAACCTACTCCTACAGTTACGGAACCAACGTTACCGTCACAGCATCTCCAAACGCAGGGTACGAATTCAACCACTGGATACTTGACAGCACAATTGTTACCAGCAATCCAATTAACGTTACAATAAACGAAAATCACACGTTACAACCATTCTTCCAGACCGCACCATCGCCCCCACTCTCTTCACCGCTATCACCTCAATTGACAATGTATCTCACGATATTTGCCATAGTTGCGGCGGCCTTGCTCGTAGCTTTTGCGATATTTGTTATAATAGAAAGACGACGATAGTAAAACCCAAGAAACACCACCTCCTCGATTCTTCCAGGTCAAGGAGAAGAATAGCGATTTGCGGGAGATGTCTCCACCTAGAAGTGTGTCTACCTAGACACGAGGCTTCGCATTGTTCCAATAATATAGGTACAGATCCTTGACCCATTCGTGGAATTTTGGGTCCCCCTTGCCCGAGAGGCCTCTATAATCAATTCTTCCCTGCAAATCAGGAAGAGAGAATGCCGATTGCTTTTCAGTCAAAATAATGATCGCCTCTACTCTTTTCGTGTATCTTAGCAAAGCCAAACTGCTGTGAGTTCTGTCCAGTCTAGGTACTGCGTATTCGCGAGGTGGAACAATGCCTTCTGGGAGTATGCTTCTGAACTCAATGCCTCTTTCATTGATTCCCTTCTCGATGATGGGAAGTGCGCTCATCAGGATCTGATCGGATAGAGTCCAAATGTATTCCTGTGCTTTCTGCATCATCTCCTCGGCAAAACGGAGGTTATACAGGATCTCATCGGCCCTTGATCCACCCTCTTCGAGCTCGCCGATCCTGTTGACGAATTCATACGGGATCTTTGAGACATCACGTTCCATAAGGTAACTCTTATTCTTCACCAGAAAACCGAAATTCGGGAGTTGTGACAACACAAGATTACCAAACGTCGTTAAGCAATACTGACCATCGACGTCTTTCTGAACCAGTTCTTTCCTGCTGAGCCTCTGCAAATGTCTGTAACTCTCCGCAACGGTCATGTCTAAACTCTTTGAAATGCTAGAGAGCTTTTGTCTTTGCTTCTGGATTTGTAAAAGAATGCGTATTCTTTCGATGCTAGATAACTCAAAGAGCAGCTCACAGATTCTCTCCATGTCCTTCATTTAGCATCAACACTAAGACTTTTGTAATGATGCTAAAAAAGGTTCATATGGTTCACCAACAACGACTCCCATACAGAGAAACTAGCGCCCGTGGAACATAGATCACGCAACCTCAAGCATGAAACTGTAACTGGGAGAAGAAGATGACCAAGAAACTATTGCTCGTTAATCCAGTCAATCCTCGTCGAGTAGGCCTCACGGTAAATCTAAGCTCTCGCTTTCAACCGTTAGGGCTAGGGCTCATTGCAGCGCGCACTCATGATAACTGGAACGTAGAAATCATTGATGAGAACTTTAGACCTTTTGAATATCAGGCGGCAGATTTGGTAGGTCTGACCGCCTTCACTGCAGCTGCAAACAGAGCCTATGAGGTTGCGAGCCTCTATCGACAGAAAGGGACACCAACTGTGCTGGGTGGGATACATGCCTCGATGCTCCCTAACGAAGCCCTGCAATACGTGGATGCAGTGGTCATTGGTGAGGCAGAGAGTGTTTGGACCCGAGTCATTGATGACTTTGAAGCAGGCGGAATGCAAAGGATATATCAAGGGGAATGGTTGGATTTGAAAGAAATGCCAAAACCCCGTCGTGATCTATTCCATCCTGGCTACATGTTTGGCTCTATTCAGACCTCACGAGGTTGTCCTATGGACTGCGAATTCTGCTCTGTGACAGCCTTCAACGGTCATAGATATCGCCAGCGACCCGTGGAAGATGTTTTGGATGAACTGGAAACTGTTCCTCAGAACATGGTCTTCTTCGTTGATGACAACCTGATCGGCTATGGCAAGCAGTCTGAAGAACGTGCCATTACCCTTTTCAAAGGAATGATGAAGCGAGGAATCAAGAAAAATTGGTTTTGCCAAGCTTCTATGAGCTTCGCTGATAACGAGGAGGTATTAGAATACGCCTCGAGAAGTGGTTGCCGCATGGTTTTCTTAGGAGTAGAAGCTGAGAAAGTAGATGCCCTAGAAAGCGTAAACAAGAGACTAAATTTGTCGAAGGGAGTGAACACTTACGAAGATACCTTTCGCCGCATTAATCGACATGGCATTGCCGTTCTTGGAGCCTTCATCTACGGAATGGACAAGGACACTCCAGAGACTCTGCATCATCGAACCTCCTACATTCTGAGCAGCGGAGTCGACGTGATGCAAACAACCTATCTGACCCCGTTGCCAGGAACTAGATTGTTCGGAAGACTGAGGGATGAGAAACGTTTGCTCTATACCAACTTTCCCGCTGACTGGATTCATTATGACATGACAGAAGTTACGTTCAAGCCACTTTTGATGGAACCGCAAAGGCTCGGAAAGGCGATGCATGAGAGTAACCGACGGCTTTATAATCGTTGGTCCTTATGGCGCAAGTTTTTGAAGACTTGGTGTTCTACGCGAAATTTCACCACTGCAATGTGGGCCTACAACTCAAACATGAACTATCGCAACGTGGCTTTAGGGGTCAAGACCTCGAATTAGCGTCACTTCAGAACAAAGTGCACACTGCAAAAAAGGGTTGTGCGGGAGCTGTCTTCACTTTGACAGCGCTACAACCAACATGCCAGCCTTTTTAGGTGACTGCGCACTTTCGGGCTGTTCCATCACTTCCCGTCGAAGCACTGATGTATAGCTCTTGTAGTCATCATTTTCAGCATAGAACAACGTCAAAAACCCATGTCACCACCGCGCGCGAGTTCAAGCGCGCTGCACCGAAGGCCACCCTTAGTCTCTTCTAGCGAGTATGTCTTCGAGCAGTGCCAATGTCGTGTTTCCGAGGGCCTTTTTCCTGAGCTTGTTCACATTGACTTCCGTGAACTTCAGAATCGCTTTCACGTCCTCCTCGTCCTTCAAAGCTCTTTCTCTATGAACTGTGGCCTTGATCATGCGCAGCTTTGCAAGGATCAACGCCTCAGGAGCCTGGTAGAATGTCGGCAAACCCAACATGGTCCCGCGTCTTTTCTCCAGCTTGCCATCTGAAAGAATGATGTCCAGCGTGAACGGTGATGCACTGTCTCTAAAAGTGGCTATCTTGAAACCAGACTCAACCACCATTTCGACCTTACGCTTTTCAACGAGCACTCCAGCTTCCTCTAACGCCTGCAAGAGTTTGTCCTGCATCTTGTCTTTTGACACTGCCTCTACGACAATGTCAACATCCATCGTGGTGCGAGGCTTGCCGTAGTAGCTGGCTGCTAAAGCCCCTGTAAACATATAGCCTATTCCTGAACGGTTGAAGCTCGTGACGATTCTCTTGATAAACGCTTCGAAAGTCTCCAATTTCTAAACCACGCCTCTGCGCCTTCTGCCTAGGTTGATTCGCTTTCTAACGCATTTCAAGAGTTCTTTTTCACTGATCAGCTGATTCTGATCTTTCACGGAGCTAGCGCATACGCTTACGCACATGTCAGACATGTAAATTGCAGCGTTCACCCTTTCTTCCGGTTTCATCTTAGACGACGACACGCACATCCAACATCTAAATACAGAATTCTCCTTAAGAAGCATTTGTCCAAGAATAAAGCTAGACATCAAGCAAGACTGAACATGAAAAACCGAAATTTGCCTGCAAAGCTCAAATTATCATCTTGCTGACGAAGGAAGTCCAAGTTATGTTTTCCTCGATTTCATAACAATCGATTGAGGCGGCAGGAGTGGTTCGGGATTCGATGTCCAAATGCCCGAAATGTGGGAGTGAGAGCATTAGAATGGAATCCGGCAGACTTGAAGGCGCAACTATGGGAGCGTCCAAACTGTTCTTCGAAGTTTACATCTGCGAAGACTGCAGCTACTGCGAGCTTTACTTCCCAGACAAATCCTGCCTGTATCTAGGACACTAGTGCGACCTCTAAGCCAAGCATCCCATGCGAACTCTTCCAAAAAGAAACAGGTTGCGCGGTAGTTTGACCGTCGTATCGCCTCTGTTCGAAGCGCCAGAACACGATGTCCAACGGTTATCATTCCGACGTGAGATAGCGTCAAAAACCCACAGCTCTACAGTCGCAACTCACATCGTTTTTGAGTTGTCTGTATAAACCTTGTTCGCCCCGTTCTTGTTCGATTTCCTTCGATTTTTCTGAAAACACGACGAACACTTTCGAAGCAGACAAAGCCTTTTTTGATCCTGCAGGTATTCTCAGCTCGGGTGCCGACATTTGAACAAGGATCAATTCGAGCAGATGCGTAGCTTCCAAGATTTTCCAGAGAACCGCTTCGACGCTCTGGAACAGGCTGAAAAACTATTGCGCTTCAAACCCTTCGAATGGGAATACTTTCTAAGAATCCTCCAACAAGCCGACGGCTGGCTGTCCTTCAGACGCGGAGGAATAGACATCGAATGGATGCGGCACAAAGAGAACGACAAGATTCACCTCAGCTTCATAATTAGCACCGACCACATCGAAAGATCAGTCGTGTATACATTCAACCTGCAAGAACTCGCGCACCTAAAAAGCAGGATACAACTGGGAATCAAAGATTGCGAGAGTGAATAGTCACCCAATAAGGAGAATATCAAACATTGCAGAGACATGTGAACCTGTTCAGCCTCGTCTCTTCACGATTATGCATCTTCCGTTGTCCGACACGATGGTGTGTTCGGGGCTCTTCATAATGACTCTGTTTTCATCAGAAATGAACATCATGTGCTTCGCCCTGTAAACGATTTTGGAACCATGCAGGATCAAAAGGTCAAAATGGCCAGAATCGTTCCTGAACGCAAAAACCAACCCTTCATGGTAATGGTCGTTGCAGCGAGAGCCAAAGTGTTCTCCTTCTCTGAAGAACTTGTGGTAAAGGTCTTCAGCCGTCGTCAGGAAATCCTGCTCTCCGCCAGTTGCCAGAGCGAAGCGGGATTCGATGTCTTGCGGATTTCCTAGCATAAGAAAAGGCTCCGTTAACTCCTGTTCGACGGGTTTTCCGACCGCGCCTTGCTCTGTTTCAACGATTGCGTCCAAGACCATCTTGCCGTTTCCGCCGAAAATGTAGCCCTGTGGCTTTCCTTCCAATGTGATTGCCACTGCCAACGTGTCCTTGCCGATTTCCACTGAACCACGGTCAGCTTTCCACAAAGTCAGCGGCTCATTCGTCTTCAAGACTGTGCTGCCGAGCTCGTAGTGATGCCAAATCATTGCTCTTCACCCTGCTTGATGAAACTGGCTATTCTGGTGGCCATTTTGTAGGCGGTTCTGCCGGGCATCGTGATGAGGTATCGGCCTCGCATTTTCTCCTGAACAACCAAACCCGCTTCTTCAAGCACGTTCAAGTGACTTGAAAGCGTGCTCGTGGTGATTTCAGACAGTTTCTCCTGCAGTTCGTTGATGTATTTTCCGCCAGTCATTAGCTCGTTCAGAATCCTAAGTCTGTGCTCATGACCAAGGGCGCTCATAACTCCAGCAGCTTGAGCAAGGTCAACAGGCTGTTCAGGCTCCCTGTGCAGCGGTCTGCCTCTCGTGATTATGCGCGTACCTCCTGGACCGATGAAAATCGATTTTTCAAGTTCGCCCTGGACGCCTTCTGCAACGCTCTGCATAACATCATCCATGTAATCCTGAACCGGGCTACCGATGTCTATGTACAACCCACCTTTGTGACGACGTTCTTCCTGTCCAACTTCTTTCAACTGATCTTTCAGGTTGGCCATTTCTTCTTTGAGTTTTTTCATTTCTTCTCTAAGGTCTTCCGACATAGGTTGTCACCAATTCTAATTTCACTCTAGGCGTTTCCAATTTGATAATTACCTAATACGAATAGACGCATATAAACTTTACTTTGGTCCGTTCTGTTAACTCTTCGGGACTTGAGTGATGGAAACTTTTCCTGAATTACTAGCGCATCTCAAAATGGAAGAATAAAGACTTGCTATGAAAAATAGGAAGGTTGTTGTTTCTTAGGCTTATGTCCGTCTACTCACAAGGACCACGAGTAATCTTTGTGTGTTCAGGTAGTATGTCGAATATTTTTGCTTGGATATCACTTATGGCTGGATTGCTCTTTAGCCCTGCAACGATTTCTCCTTTCAGGTACGCCTCTACTGAGGCCTCATCTTTGAACAGGTAGATTCCACCTGCTGATTTTTCAGACTCATTCATAAGCCAGATCTTCCATAGAAGTCCCTTGACATCGCCACTAGGACCAAATCTAGGGGCAACCTTCAGAAAGGCTTTCTCAAGCTCGGGTCTTGGTGCCTTAAACTTAAAATTTATCTGCAGAATTTTCTTCATTTTTCTTTCTCCTTCAATCTGTTGTCTACTGAAAAGTTGTATTTAACATTTCCCCTTGTTCAAGCCCCCAAGGGTTAACAGAACCTCGTTTTCTTTACAAAGCCCCTTTGGTTAACATGGACAAGTCCTAGTCCATGCAAGACCCTAAGAGTCAACAGAACCCTTTGGTCACAGACGAGCCTACGCCTTTTCCTTGTGCTGGCTGAGTGAACCCAGCAATCGACACACCTCGCTTTTAGCCGAAAGCTTACCTTGTCACATGTATGCTCTTGGCCCCATCGCAAGTGGAATCCAGCACGTTACAGCTTATATTCGCGAACCTCCAACATGCGCTCTATAGAAGAGCTGTCTAACATGACTGAAACAAGACCCAATTACAGTTTTCCAATTCAATCACTGCTTTCCGCAAGGCTTCTTCTCAGCCCAAGAGTCTCGGAGGGCAGGGTGTACTTTCTGAGTGACGCGAGTGGAGTTTTGAGCTTCTACGCTATGGACAAGAAGGGCAGCATGCCTGAACCACTGTTGCCGACGGGCCTTTCACTGCAGAACCCTCATTTGATAATCGGCTACAACTACTTCGTCCTGCCGAAACTGGGCAAAGCACTCGTGATGATTGACGAAAACGGGAACGAGAACTACCAGCCAAATTTCATTCCGCTTCAGGGCGGGATTCCACAACCGGTTTTCGGGGACAAGTACAAGGGCCACCAATTAGCATGCATCGAATGCGACACAAAGAAGAACATAGCTTACTTTTATCATGATGACCGAAAAACCCCGAACTTGGAATGCTTGCAGGTTAACCTGGCCACGCTGGAAACCACCTCGCTTGGCAAGAGCATTTATGGCAACTTCTACTTAGGTTCCGACCCCACACACTCCACAATCATACTCTCAGACGGCTACACCGCCGGAGACAACGTGCTCTTCATCCTGCGCAAAGGCGAAAAAGAAAGACAGCTGCTGTACGGGACACCCCTCGACAAAAGAACCAAAAACCAGAAAATCAAACTGCCAAACATCGGACAGTGCAACTTCACACAAGACAAAAAGGGCTTGCTCTTCAAATCCACCGTCTTCAAAGACGAGGGTTCAATCACCCATCTTCCCCTAGAAAACCCGAGCAAGGTCACCGAAGTTCCAGTTCAGGGCCTACGTCACAGAGGCAAAGGCGAATTGGTCGACATTAGACACGTGGACAAAAACCTCTTCCTGCTCGAATACAACATAGACGGTTGCAGCTGGCTGTACGAATGCGAATACAAAAAGACAAGCCGAGGACAAAACCTCACCGTGAAACGCACACTGTGCGGTCCGCCACCGCTTGATGATGGAGTCCAAATGGGAATCGATTATGAGCTTGACGGCACCAAACCAACGTATATCCTAGCTCATGCAAAAGCGAACAGCCCCGCCCAACTCTATATCCACCCGCCGAGAGGAAGCACAGAGGCACCAGAAAAACTGTCGAATGAACGAGCCTTGGGAATCGAAACAAAATTGCTTGTCAAAGGTGAAGACGCCAGCTACAAGACCTTCGACGGAAAAAGAGTCTCTGCCCGGCTGTACCTGCCCTCAAAACACCTAAACTTCAAAGGCCCCAGACCTCTCGTACTCTACGTTCACGGAGGCCCGCAAGGCCAAGAACGCCCAGATTTCACCTGGTTTTCCATGCCCCTCATACAGTACCTAACGCTCAACGGATTCGCCGTCTTCGTACCAAACGTCAGAGGAAGCACCGGCTACGGTTTGAAATACATGAAACTGGTTGACCACGACTGGGGCGGCGGCGACGTCAAAGACCACCTAGAAGGTCTGAAAATGCTCGAAAAGGACCCGCGCATCGACTCAACCAGAAGAGCCGTAGTAGGCCGTTCCTACGGCGGCTACATGACGCTGACGCTTGCCGGAAGGCACCCGAACCTGTGGAAAGCTGCCTGCGACATGTTCGGACCACAGGACTTGATCAAGTTCATCAATCGCCTCCCAGAAAGCTGGAAAACAGGCTTCTATCTAATGATGGGCCATCCTGAAAAAGACAGAGACTTCCTGATAGAGCGCTCACCGAACACTTACATGAATAACATAAAATGCCCTATGCTCATCATCCAAGGCAAGAACGACCCCAGAGTATTGGAGATCGAATCAAGGGAAGCTGCCGAAACCCTCAAAGCCAACAACGTGGACGTAGAACTTCTAATCTTCGAAGACGAAGGACATGACGTCATGAAATTCAAGAACAAAGTCACCTGTTACACAAAAATCACTGATTTCTTCAAGAAGCACCTGACCCCATGAGTGGAACCGAACGCACTCGTTTAGAGGTTTCATGAACTCGACAGAACCATAAATGAACACATGACAAGAGACTTCTGAACGAAAATGCGCTGCCCAACACTGTTCACTAACCAGACGCAGGCCGGACTATCGAGTCCTTCCCATCATAACGAAGACCGTAACAGCGGCCATACAAATCCCGACCATCACCAGCGTGAGAAAAAGCATCTGCGGCATTCCTAAAATGTAATGGTCAACACCATATCTCAGACTGAGAAATTTGTTCACGCTCGAACCAACGTTGGAAAAGTGCATCGTGTATTCGCCATTTTGCCCGCAAATAAAGTCACAGGTCGCTTCGCCCACGCCGGAAAGAGATTGCATGACGGTACCATGAGGGTCAGTCACGTAAAAGTCCAACACGTTCACATCCTGTCCTGTCACTGTAAATCGTATCGCAACATGATCATCAACGACAAGGCTAAGAACCCTCCTCTCTTCCTCACCGGCACGCACCGTGAAAGTTATGGCAGTCGCTCCAACACTTTGAACTAAGGCAACGATTACAATTCCAGCCCAGAACATGAGGAATGGGTAGTTCTTGGTCAAAGCCATACATTAATTGCTACGTGCCGACGCGAATAACGCTTGTGAATTTGAAATAAGAATCTCCAGCGTCACGTCCTTTCGGAAAAGACTTACATGGCCTAAGTCGCAATAACTGCTTTGATTCACCCCGAAACCAGGTGCATCGACTGTGGATGAATTCCTAAACAAGCTAGTTGGCGCGTGGAATCTCCGTGGCATGATGGGAGACACGAAACTCTTCCAGGAAGCCGTGGGACGTTGGGTCTTGAAAGGCCTATTTATTGAGTTGCGATTCCACGCTGTAAGAATCGGCGAAAGCGGAAACCCGCCGTACGAAGCCATTTACCTAATAGGCTATGACAGCAAACTGGACAATTATGTCCTGCACCTCTTTGACACGTTCGGAGTCACGTCAAACCCAGTTGCTGGAATAGGAAAACGAAATGGCAACACGATTCGATTCGAATTCGCGTACAACTCTGGGCCATTCACCAATGTCTTCACATGGCACCCCAAAAAGCTGATGTGGACAATGAAGCTGACGTCCGCCGCAGAAGGCAAGACTCAAGCCTTTGCACAGAAAGAAATGACACGAAAGGGCAGGGTATCACATGTATCACACCCTTAGACAAAGCGACACTTGAACCGTTAGAATTCAGAAATTCGCACATTCACCGTGTGCTGACTTTACCGATCAAGTGGGCGGGCTTATCATTCTACCTGATGCTGAAAGAACCCTTAGAAGAACCGACGCAGTCGAAGAACATGATGGCTGAAAAGCGATAGAGGTTCTATGAATCCAGAATCAACTAACAAGCACGTGCTTCTGTAGTGTTGTTGAACTCGAAATTCGCATACTTTAATAAATACCAAAGCTCCAGCTAACTCCAAAAAATGGAATGGTGCACATGAAAACTGAGCTTCTCGCAGTACTTCTCATCATAATAGCCTCAGCCAGCGTCGTGGCGCCAATCGCCAACGCAGACACTCTGCTCAAAGGAGATTTTCTGCTTGAGAGCTTCTCAAAAACCGTTGATTTCATGGACTACGCAAGAGCTTATGCCAATTCCAGCGGATCAGAAGCTCCCCCAAGCAATTTCCATTCTTACCTATACATGAACTACATCAACACGAGTGGACTGCAACTGTTCTACGCTGGACTGGACAACATAACGCTCGGGGGACCCACAACGTTCAGAATACCCATGCAATCCTTCATAATACACTACAAGACCAACAACCGCACACGCGACGTACTTCTAGCCTCAACGTTTCTCATGCTTCTAGCCTTCAACGAAAGCACCGACACAATCTATCCAGATTCACCAGACATCAACGACACTCTCTACGCATCCTTCATCATGGGCTTCGACCTGACCGCCCTGAACGCCACACTTCCAGTGCTCAACAGCAAAACCGAAACAATCCCACTAACGCACTCGGAAGACAAGCTCCAATGGACATGGGGAATGAAATACACAAACCTGACCGCCCTATGGTGGAGAACATGGCTCGACCCGGTCAACCCACACTTCGACAACAGCTGGCCAGTTGCCCTAACAGTCTACGACGAACTCACCTTCACGTACAACCTGACCATAGACCCAACAGCAAATACCACAACCCTGACTGAAAACCACATGATCGGAAGAATGCGCGACCTCCTCATCGGCCCACCCCTACTATGGGTCCACTACAACAGCACAGGGACTTACTGGCTGGGCCACAAAATCAGCAACGACACCATCTACGACTATCTCCAGAACAACCAAATCAAGATGAGCATCGCAGACTTCCAAACCTCAATCCTGGCAGATCACGAAACCTACAGCACGACACCAAACGGTCAAAACGTGACAGACACGGAAACACCCGTAACAGAAACTCAAATCAGCACTTACGCAGACGATGGCGAAAAAATCAGCGACCTCAACTTCGGCGCCAAACAAACCTACAAACTGTTCAACTACACCGACGACCCGACTGAACAGAACTACACCATCAACGAAGCAACAGCCAGAACCGCTAAAGCAATAGGCTTCGCCAGAAACACAGGACTGTTCACCTACCAAATAGGCCTAATGAAATTCCTCCCCCTCGTGGTCGTAGGCATGTATCCAGGACTCTACGAAAGAGCAAAAGAAACCATAACCAACATGACTCGAGCCAACTACTTCTACATAATAGGCTACGGAAACTACAGCGGCTACCGAGTTGAACACGACCCAACCCTGACAGTCTATATGTCAGCATCAGCGACATCAGCAATAAGCCAGACGCCCCCGCCAAACTGGACAGGAATAGCATTCATTGGCATAATCGCTGTCATAATCATAGCCGCCGCAGCCATGATACTTCGTCGAAGAAAACCAAAACCCCCTGAAAAAACAATCAAGCCACCGCCCCCCTAGACGCTCTTCAACCCTTTTTTCTTTACCTCCAATTCCAGTCCAGTCTACAATCTGAGCAACCCCTCCTAAGGTTTGACTCGCCTGAACGCTATTGTCGCGATTGCAAAGGCGATAAGACTTTCAACTGCGAACAGCAAAACCTCGACTGGTAAAAGTGGCACGTAAACCTGCAGCAGCCCAGCTCTGAGCATGTCAGCAGCGTAGGTAAGGGGATTAGCCAACGAAACGGCTTGAATAACTAGTGGAGCCTTCTCCAAAGGGTAGTATACTGAACTCAGAAACATCAAGGGCGTGAACAGCACGTTGAGAATGGCGTTAAACGCCTCGTTCGACTTTATGAACACGGAAATGGCAAGTGTTAGAGAACCGAAAAATAAAGATCCCAACAACAGCGAGCCCACGATATAAAGAACGCCCTCAATAGGCACGGTTAACCCGACTAGCAATGGGGAAGCTATGAGAAAAACCAGAAAAGCGTTCAGCATTCCCTGAAGCATTATCGAAACCAGCTTGCTGAGTATGTACTGCCATCTGCTGAACGGTCCCACCACTATCTGCGCGAACATAGCCAGCCTCTTGTCAAGCCAAAGCATCGCTCCCGCCATGGAAGCAGCAAACATTATCTGCATCACCACAACTCCTGGAGCGAGAAAAAGAACGTAACTGACCACTCTGTTACCGACAGACATGTTCGGAATGACTGACGCATAGCCGAACCCCGCGACAAAGATGTAGAAAAGCGGGGTCACGAGTTGAACGACCATCATCGATTTGGTCGACCAGAGACTAGCCTTCAGGTCTCTGTACAGCAGCCTAAGAAAACTGTTCATCGTGCTTCCCTCCCTTTGAATTGACCATCTGAACGAAAACATCATCCAATGACGGCTCCTCCACCCTGAGCTCCGTTATGCGCACCCCAAGGGTTGCTGCAACCTCGATGATTTTGAGCAGCACGGCGTTCGCATCTTCAGCAAACACCTTCAAGGGGTCGTCCCTCTGTTGCGGATGAACCATCCTCTTGACACCAGGCAGATTCTGCAACCTGTGGTCTAGGTCGCTGTTGTACACGGCAAAACGCAGGTAAATCACGCTCACTCCCCCGAACTTGCGCTTGACTTTGTCTATCGTGTCCAACGCCAAGATTTGCCCACGATCGATCACTGCTATTCTGTCACAGACGTACTCCGCCTCCTCCATTATATGCGTGGTGAAAAAGACGGTTGCACCATTTCTCACTTTCTCGCGCACGAAATCCAACGTCACCCTTCTTGCCTGCGGGTCCAACCCAGTCGTGGGCTCATCAAGAAACATAAGCTCACAATCGTGCATAAACTCTCTAGCAACCTGCAAACGTCTCCTCTGCCCCATCGACAGCTCAGGCGGAGCTGTCTTCCGAAACTCCCTTAGGCCAAACTTGTCAAGAAGAAGCTCAATCCTCTTCTTCCTCTCCGCCTTCGGCACGTTCCACAAAAAACCGTACAAGTCAAGATTCCCCTCCACACTCAGAGCGTGCTCGTAGCTCAGCTCCTGCTGCACAACGCCTATCCGCGGCCTAATCTTGCCTCCCTCAGAAGCGACATCATATCCCAAGACTGTGGCCTTGCCATTAGTCGGCTTCAATAGGGTGGTCAAAATCTTGATGGTCGTTGTCTTGCCAGCACCATTCGGGCCTAGGAACCCGAAGACCTCGCCTTTTCGGACTTTGAAGGAAACGTGATCAACAGCAACCACGGTGCCATAATGCATTGTAAGCTCGTTCGTTTCAATGGAATACTCGGGCAACCCATTCCACCAACATAACAGCCTCTGGTCTTCTGTAAATAGCATTGTGGAAAAAAGTGACCACTAATTCCATGAAGAAACAAAAAAAGATACATCTGATCAATCCAGTGCGCGCCAGGACTGTATCTTCCAAGCTTGAGTGGATGAGAGATAACATTAAGAACCAACCAGTGACATTGTCAACAACTATTGGACTCTACTCAGATTCGAGACCAAAGGCGATGTTGATGAGTAAGAAGAAAAAGAAGCGTGGAAAGGTAGAGCACGGAGACACAGAGAAAGCCTTGGAAGAGGACAAGGCATACAGTACAAGAGAATTGGAAGAAGACTTTTAGTCCATCAGTTACCTATCGATCATAATCAAGTTTCAAGGTATTGTATGAGGTTATCAACAATTCTGTATGTAAGTCCCCAGATGATCGTATCTCTTACCGCGAAGGCTGAAGATTCTCCGAAGCCGAATTTTGCCTTAGTTCTGCTTCGGACAAGCTCCTCAACAGCAATCCAAAAATACTCTTCAAGCTCCTTCTGGTTCAGTCTTATCAACGGTTCGTTTCCAACGAGAATGACAAACGGAAGGACCTTGATATCATGTCGAGGTTTTGATTGAAACGTTGACATCACTCCTAGAAGACTGCAATCATCGAGGAGGTTTATGTTTGTCTCTTCTCTCGTTTCCCTAATTACGGTTTCCTTCAAGTCTTTGTCCTCAGCCTCTCGCTTTCCTCCAGGCAACGCCACCTGACCAGACCAAGGATCCTTTGGATCTTCAACCCGTCTCACAAACAAAACACACAGTCTCCGATGTTCCAGCTTCATGAGAACGGCCACTGCTGCATTCGCGTCTTGCTCATCCGATAGAGGTCGTAGAGCTTTAGAGAGTTTTTCGATTGAAAAGATCAATTCAAATCAGCACACGCTGTTTGTGATTCCGAACCAAAAGATAAAAGCAATTCTGTCTTCGACATCGCAGAGGCATAGTGGACAGGAGACTTAGAGATTCGAACGCTTCAATTGTGTCTAGTTGAAACAGGGTTCTCCAATCCAATATTCAAGCGTGGATCATATTATCCGAGTTGTTGGACTAACACACAGCAAAAGATGTATAGTGACTCGTTGCAATGCATTGTTCAAGCTGGAGGCTGACTGTTTAATGAATCTGGTGGCGCTCTGCGACTTTGATGGTACGATTACGAGGATTGATACGGCGGAATGGGTTCTGGGCAAGTTCGCCAAAGGAGACTGGCGACAGTATGACAGGCAGTTCGAGAAGGGCGAAATAGAGCTTGAAGAATGTCTGAACAAAGAGTTTTCGTTAGTGAAAGCATCAGAAGAACAGATACTGGAAGAACTGAAGACAGTGGTTACTTTCCGCCCAAACTTCAAAAAGTTCGGCGAATTTTGCAAAGAAAACAGCATCCCTCTCATAATAGTCAGCGCAGGACTAGATTTCGTAATAAAACACTTCCTGCAAGCCAATAACTGCCTAGACCTAGTCACAGTCTACGCCGCAAAAACCACATTCAGTCTCGAAGGCATCAAGCTCACTTTCCCAATAATGTTTGACAATTCATCAGACAATTTCAAACACGACATGGTCAGACACTACAGTAGCCAGAACATGAAAGTGATGTACATAGGAGACGGCTTAGCAGACTACGCTGGGGCAAAAGATGCAGATTTTGCTTTCGTCATCGAAGGTTCTAGGCTAGCGAAACTATGTAAAACCCATAGAATACTATGCAAGAGCATAACCGGTTTCCAAGAAATAACCGAGGCTATTCGCGAAATCGAACCCTAGAAAACACACACAGAACAATCGAATGGGAAGAATAGGAAATGTGAGACTGACGAGTTCTAGATGGCATCGATAGCAAGAAGCCAATCGATCGTGTCCAAACCAATCTCGAGATACGGCATCCGGTTTGACAGCGCGCGCGACAGGAGAAAAAGTCAGCCATGGTAGAACCGTCAGCAAATAGGCCCGAACGATAGTCACAGTCAATTATGCTTCGCTTTTCGCCTGCGCTTTCACGAAACTGTAGGTTTTTGTTCCCTTTCTCTGCAGTCTGAATAGCCCATGGATCGTTACCTTGGATATTATCTCATCTTCTTTCATGTGATGATCACTGAAAGACAGAATTCCATCTCGTTTTAGAACACGCCTCAATTCTTCCAACACAATTTCTGCGTTTGTTAAATCATGAAAGATGTCATAAAGAAGAACCACATCAACGCTGCCACGAGGCAATCCAGTTTTACAGTCGGATAGAATCGTTTCTACGTTCGCCAGCTGATTCTTTTTGGCAATTTCCTTTACCATCTGAATCGCTAGGGGATTTATGTCCAAGGCATAGACTTTTCCCGATTTTCCAACGAGCTCAGCAACGACCCTCACGTAACTGCCCGGTCCGCAACCAAAATCGAGAACACGAAAACCTTCTTCGATCCCAACCTCTTTCAGAATCTCCTTGCGAGGCCTGAGGAAATCCCTGACCCTAAAGGTGAGGGCTATCACCCTGAAACCCAGGTTTGACATCGTTCTATCATTCATCTCCTCGTTGGTTAAACTTCCTTTAAGAACCTGCAACGCAAGAATTCATTGTTATCGTTTATTAGTTTTGCTCATTGAGTGAACTCTGAAGAGCGGGGTTTAGCAGCCTTGTGTAGTTTTCTAGTTTACTATGTACTTTTTTACACAATGTTAATAAAACTTCTTGAAACAGTAGTGAAACAGAGAGGGTTCTAGTGGAAACCGGCTCGCTTCGAAAGTCGAACCACATTGCCAGCTGCTTGGAACTCGCAATCCTGCTTGAGAGCAGCGCCCACAAACCGGGAAATGTGAGCGTCGTAACCAACTTTGAACGCACGCGCTATGAACACTTCCTCGCTTCCGCCGTGGCTGCGACGCCTTCTTTCAGATTGGCTGCCGAGCGAGGAATCGGCGTCTCGAAAGGAGAAATCAGGGCGAACGAAGTTGGGATCGGCCAAATCATCCGAGATTGTGTCCAGAACATCCACAATTGGCAACACGGCGGAAATACCCTGCTTGGCACGGTGATTCTACTATCGCCCATTGCTGTTGCAGCGGGCATGAGTAGCGACGAAAAAAACGTTTTTGACAATGCAGAGCTTAGGAAAAACCTGAAACAGATTGTGGAAGCTACGACTCCCGAAGACGCCGTGGAACTGTACGAAGCCATAAGAATTGCCGATCCAAGTGGTCTCGGAAAAGTCTCAGACCTGGATGTCAACAGCCCAGACTCGAACCGCAAGATACTCGACAAGAAGATTTCGCTCTATCAGATTTTTGAAATTGCCGCCGAATACGATAGAATCTGCTCTGAATGGGTAAACAATTATACGATAACCTTCGATTTCTCCCATCCCTACCTATCAGAACAGATTAAAAAAACCAATGACGCGTCCAGAGCCATAATTCAGACGTTCCTGAAGGTTCTGGCAGAATATCCAGATACGTTCATTGCACGAAAGACAAGCTTTGAAAAAGCCAAAAAAGTATCAATTAAGGCCGCTCAGATTCTGGAACTTGGAGCGTTGGAGACTCCTGTTGGAAAGCAAAGCCTCGGCAAATTTGATGAAGAGCTCAGGCGAAAGAGCAATCTTCTGAATCCTGGGACAACAGCTGACATGATAGTAGCGGCTCTGGCTCTGTGCGTTCTCAACGGGTACAGACCGTAATCGAACTCACTTCCCCCTAATCAGCATGTTCAGAACTGCTGCTAAGAATTTCTATCGCTGCCTTTTTGTAGATTTCGAAGTCATTTTTCGTGAATAACACGAACACTACTTTGACGAGTGCACTCTGTTTTCGCAGAAAACCCTTGACAGTGGTCAGAGCTACTCTGCTTGCTTCTTCTATTGGATATCCGTATGCGCCTGTGCATATGGATGGAAATGCTATGGTTTTCAGTCCTTTGGAAATCGCCAGTTTCAAGCTGTTACGATAGGCTTCTGCAAGAAGCTCTGGTTCTTTCTTGTTCCCTCCGTGCCATATGGGCCCGACGGTGTGAATAACATATTTAGCCTTGAGATTTCCCCCAGTCGTGATTACTGCCTTCCCCGTCGGAAGCCCTTCGGGCCAATCTCTGGCTCTCAGACGCTTGCATTCTTCGAGTATTTTCGGCCCGCCCTTCCTGTGGATGGCCCCATCAACGCCACCACCTCCCATAAGAGACGAATTCGCCGCGTTCACTATAGCATCTGTCTCCATGTCGGTTAGGTCTCCCTGAAGAATGGAGATTTTTGTATTTCCAACGTGAAATTCAACTTTCGTCATATGCCTTCTTCAGCTCTACGAGAAATCACGATTCTCCGCGTACCCTTCCATCGCCAAAGAGGTGTTTTTGCGCTTCCACCACTTCCCCGCTGTCTTTCGCCTTTGCATAGATTTCCAGTCTTTCATGGTTTATCTCAAGGAATGTGTGTCCCCATGTGAAAATGGAAAGCAACTCATCTGCTTGCTCTTTGAAACCGGCGATGTAAAGAGCTGCCGCCAGTGCTTCTGCGGTTGTGAGTTTGGTTAGCTTGCCAAAATTAACAGGGTTTCCCGCAACGAGTATCGGCAGGCAACGAGATGTTCCCCTTACATGTTTGAGTAATACTTTTTCAGCGTGCTCCCAGCTGCAATCCAATCCTACAAGTCCAAACGCTTCAACGCGCAGTCTGTCAGCAGGAGAAAAAGCAGTTTCAGAAAAAGGGTTGAGCACGACCGCCCTCTTTGGAAGAAAGCGTAGCTGAACCACTTGTCGAACCAGTCTAAATCGTTTAAGCTTCAGTGCGGTGCACTTCTTAGGATCACACTGCTTCGCGTTGTAGACAACGATTCTAACTTGTCCTTGCACGCGCCCTCTGCACCCTCAAGTGACTCATAGGATCATTCAAAACACTCGGGAGGCGCTGTATGAGATCCGAAGCAACCATGTGGGCCCCCAATTCCTCGAAAACAAAGTCTCCCGCAGCGCCGTTAACAAACGCTCCAGCAACTGCGGCTTCGAAACAATCTGCCTTCTGAGCAAGAAAGGCCCCTGCAATTCCGCTAAGCACATCACCCGTGCCCCCGACCGTCATGCCTGGATTGCCTGTGAAGTTGAGCTTAACACGCTTACCGTCAGAAACAATGTCGACGGGTCCCTTCAACAGGACTGTTGCGTTAAGCTTTGCGGCCGTCTTTTTCACTTCCAATAGCTTCTCTGCCAAGGATTCAGGGGGTCTCTTGCCAGTTAGAATAGCGTATTCTCCAGCGTGAGGAGTCACGATTAAGGGTGCTTTCAGTTTTCTTTTGCACTCGGCATATGCTTTCAGCCCATCTGCGTCCAGAAGCAAAGGCTTTCCAAGCTTCTCTACGTCCCCGACTATATCTTTGACCGCGTCTCTGGTCTCGGGATCCAATCCGAGGCCTGGACCGATGACGACAGCATCGGAGGCATGGATGTAGGGTTTCAGTGTGGTCAAGTTGCCTGGGTTTAGGTGTTTTCCTTCAAGCTTTACGGTGATCAGGTCTGGAGACAAGGAAGAAATAGCATAGGCAGTCTTTTCAGGTGCAGCGACATAGGCCAAGTCAACGCCTGTGCGTAGGGCAGCTTGAGCCACGAGCGTGGGGGCGCCTGAAAAGGTTTCGTTGCCACCAATGACAAGCAGACGCCCGAAATCTCCTTTGTGAGACTCTGAAGGGCGGTTTTTGGTGACGAGCAGAACATCACCAGGCCCTGCAAACTGTTCAAACTCTTCAGGCAAGCCGATGCTTTTTACAACGAGCTCGCCCACGTATTTCTTTGCTTTTTCGAGTCCTTTCTTGGATCTGTGAAAAGTAATCGTCAAATTCGCCTTCACGGCATCCCCTGAGACCGCTCCTGTGTCTGAATCTATTCCCGTCGGAACGTCAACCGCAACTCGGAAAGCATTCATTCCATTAATTCTCTCAACAAATTGCAGAATAGGCGCCCGCAAGCTTCCCTTTGCTCCTGTTCCAAGCAGGGCATCGACAACGATATCCGCTTTCGTCTTTGGCACGAGCGTGCTGTCCTGGATCTCTTCAACAGGAATCGTGTCATGAAGGACCTGAAGTGCAAGCCAGTTTTCAAGTGCAGCTTTGTCCGAGATGTCCTTGTTCTTTCCAGCAAGGATAACTCTGACTTTGAAACCCATACATGACAGGTGTCTAGCGGCAACAAAGCCGTCGCCGCCGTTTCCACCCAAGCCGCAGAAAACAGCCACGGTCTTTCCCGGCTTGAAACGTGAAGAAACCTCTAGGGCAACGCTGTGCCCAGCGTTCTCCATCAACAAGAGCCTAGAAACGCCAAAGTATTCCGCGTTCAACTCCAATGCTCGCATGTCACGGCTAGTCACAGAATGCTCGAGCATATTTATAGCCCGATAATGTAGTGTCGGGAAACCAAAGATAAGCCTATCCATATTTCCAGAAGAACAGTTAGCATCATAGGCCTTGACCTAAAAGAGCAGAGGAATGCAGTGGCACGAATGATCAGCCTCAAAGTGTAGCAAAATATTTTAATGCTTATGCGCAAACAATACGGTGGAGATTCAAATGCCAACAGCTTTCGTGTTAATCAACACCGAAATCGGTTCAGAAAGCGATGTGCTCAAAGACTTGAAGAAGGTTGAAGGAGTAGAGCAAGCAAACGCTGTCTACGGAGTCTACGACATAATCGCCAGAGTCAGTGCAGACACTATGGACAGGCTTAAGGAAATCGTCACGTGGAAGGTCAGAAGACTCGACAAGGTTAGATCAACGCTCACGATGATAGTAGTGGAAGAAGTCGCGAAGAAATAGCAGCCATTCCCTCTTTTTTATTCCGGCCAAGCAATTCCTAGTTTATATTTCACGCTGATTCTGATATCGAACAGCTGAGTTTAGACGAATGTCCCAGAAAACGATTCACATCGGACTAGACGATACAGACTCAACGAGGAAGGGTTGCACTACCTACGTCGCCGCCCTTCTTGTGGAGAAACTTCAGAAGCTCGGAGCCAACTTCATTGATTATCCAAGCCTGATCCGACTGAACCCTAATGTGCCTTGGAAGACTCGGGGAAACGGGGCACTGTCCCTCAGAATTGTCTGCAGCAAGAATTCTCAGGACGAAATAAGAGAGATGGTCTTGTCCACGGTCGAACAGAACTCTGATCTAGAGTCTACTGGCACAGACCCAGGTGTTGTATTCCTTGAAAAAACCAGAATGCCGAAGGAAATCAGAACCTTTGCCAGACAGGCTATAACGGGAATCGTGACGCTCAGAGAAGCCTCAAAGCTTTTGAAAAGGTACCATGGAGAAGCGGTGGGTTTCAAGGAGGGCAGAGGAATCATCGGCGGTCTAGCAGCCATCGGCGAAACGCTTCTGGGAGACCACACATACGAGATTCTTGCCTACCGGGTTCCAGAGAATTACGGACTGAAACGAAGAGTTGACGAGACCACAATCTTCGCGATGGACAAAGCAACGGCGCCATACACCTTCAACAACGTCGACACGGAAAGACGGAGGGTCATCATAACCCCTCGTGGACCGGACCCGATTCTTTTTGGCATCAGGGGTGAGACCCCAGAAATTGTGAAGAAAGGATTTGAGATGGTCAAACCGTTGGAACCTATTGAAAGATGGGTCATTTTCCGCTCGAACCAAGGAACCGATGCTCACCTCCAAAGAGTCAGTAGTCTGAGCCAGCTGAAGCCATACAATTCAGTGATTGCAAGAGCAGCGGTGGCGGCCAACCCGAAGATGATTCGCGGAAAACACGTGATTTTTCAGGCCAGAGACAACAGTGCCAAGATTGACTGTGCCGCATACGAACCAAGCGGTGCCCTAAACCGTGTTGCCAGAGAACTGGCCCTCGGGGACGAAATAGAAGTCTATGGCAGTGTCCGAGTTCCTCAACGTGGAGAGTCTTTAACAGTGAATCTTGAGAAAATCCGATTGTTGAAACTGGCTCCAAGAATTGTTTACAGAAACCCAATCTGCCCAAACTGTGAGAAACGCATGAAATCAATGGGCAGGGACAAGGGTTTCCGCTGTGAAAAATGCAGGCTTAGAGAACCTGAAGCCGAAAAGGTCGAAGTCAGAATGAAACGTGACATAGAGAAAGGTCTATACATCACCTCAGTCAGGTCCCAGAGACATCTAACGAAGCCGCTTGTCCGATATGGAATGGAAAAACGTCACGGAACGCGAGAAAGACTGCTTGAAGTCTGGCATTTTCCCTGAGCTATTCCTCTTTTACCATGAAGATTTCGCACAGCATACGATAGAGCTCATCGCCTCCTTCAACCTTCGAGAAAAGGTCCTTTTCCGCCTTGAGAATGCGCCCCATAGTTTGATACGTCTGTCGCCACTCCAGCTCTCGCCACATCAAACTGTAGTTCCTCATCTCGAGCCACGCGCGGAAAATCAAAACAACGAACATGCCAAGAGTCAGCACTAGGTTCAACACGTAGATGTCAAATATGTCCATGATAGTTCACCTCCAGATCGCCACTTTGACAAGATGAGCTTATGGACAAAGCGCATTTAAATAAACCGCGCTACACGGTCTCCAAACGTCCGAATTAAGTGAGGCCGCATCCCTTTATAATTCATCCGAGGTTAACGGAATAGCACGCTTTTCGATTGACGCGCGCGTGTGCGTATATGTCGCCAACACCATCAAACTACCATACCCCGTCTTAAAGTGAGACGAATACAACGGAGGGTCTAGTTCATCAACGTGGCTCTATATAGGGATGTAAATATTTGAGAGTTTAACTTTCAGCTTCTAACCATCAACGGTCTTACGTAAATTAAGGATTATTGGCTAATTCTACCAACAATCGTTAGATGTACGGCATTAACCTTCACATATGGGCACGTACAATTCAATGAAGCCACGATTAAACCTAGAACAACAAACCAAGCCCAACCACTCCCCCGCCTAGCTGGAACAGCTCAAAATGAGGCGATAGGGAGTCCGCCTATAGCTGGCCTAAATGATATTAGTGGATTCTATTGAAAAGAAAATGGAGAATAGTTCTATTGGCTAACTTAATTCTTGTATTGAAAAATCAGACGCATCTATTCTAACGTTCATGTGAATTAAAAGCGGAATCAGACCAAATTTCCTTGCTAACAGCAAACCTTTAACTCTCTCTGGTTTATTGTAAATGTTACCGCTATTAGTTTTAACTTCAACTATGTATATGTTATTATCTTTTCTACACACCAAATCAGGAGTATAGACATGTTTTGCTGTTGGCTCCACCATCTTAATTCGTGACGCTCCAACAATACCAGTCTTGCCAATCACTCCAATACTTTCCATGTATTTCTTAAAAGCAACAAGTTTTTCCCCAAAAAAGTTCTCAAGTTCCTTAATAGCTAATTCGCGGGTCTTCTCAACGCCCAAATCTCCTTCACGATATGTTACATTGCTCTTATAATAAAAACTCAGACAGACGTAAAGGTCATCAATATATAAGTATCTGTTTTGTCTTGAACCGCCAGCTTCATAGGGCTTCAATCCCCAAACTCTAAAGCCTTCTTTCAAAAGGATTTCTGACGCAATCATTTCGCCTATGTTGCCAAAATAAGTCTTAAATCTGCTCTTGTTGAATTCCACAGTCTTTAATTTTGTTTTGACTTTTTTCTCCAAATCTATCCTTGCATCATCGAATTCTGGAATAAAAATCACACTGCTTTATAATAGATTTGCTGTCCATAGGGAGTCTTTATTGCTCTTGCCGTGACTGTTACTTCCTTAATCAGTTTATCTAAAGCGTTCTGAATTACCATCATACTGCCAAATCCAAGAATGAGACCACCAAAATCCTTTATGTTAGTGTTGTATCCTAAGCCACTCATTGCTTCTATAAGCGTGAGAGCATTTTGATTTTGTTTCAACAGGGAAAGAACCTGTGACTCAAGCGTGTCTCTTGACCTTCCAGCATTCCATTCTTCATTACTTATTGGCATTCTAATCACCCCCATTCCCTTGTGTTCATTTAAGTTTCAGCGAATCCGTTAACTTTGACCCCATGGCTTCTAAGAGTTTTGTTCTCTCTTCGTCTTTCAAACCTTCGAGTTTCAGTTCTTTTGAAAGTATCTGCTCTTGAAGTTTCAACGCATTTTCTTTTGGTGTGCCTAACCAGTAGCAGATTCCGTAGAGGATTGCCGCATTGACTACTTCGGTATAATTGTAGTCCTTACCATTGAGGAGAAAGAAACCTCTAACGAGATTTAAGATTCCATCAAGTCTTTCATCAACTGTTACTGTTCTTCTGCTCATTTCTATCTCTTCATTTGTATGAGTATCATCAAAATGATGATATGCAGTGGTGTCTAATAAGCCTTTCGAAGGTCTAACCTATGCGGTTTTTATCACCCAAAAAACCCCCACACACAGATCAATATTGGCTTATGGCTTACGCTGTTCTAAAGGTTTAAAGGCACAAAACTATCAGCTTGTTTTAACCGTTCTGACTCTTTAGTTAGCCATTCTTCATGCTCAGGATGCTTAACAACTTGGTTACAAGCAGGAAAATCCGAGTGAACATCATAAGAGGAATATACTACTACACGGCGAAATAGAACCATTCTCGTGTTTTTCTGTACTTAGATTATTGGTTGTTCTAGCGGTTAATATTTGGATCATATCGTTGACCGGGGGTAGGGCCTCTAGACACACGCATATCGAAGAATAGACGGCTAGAACTGGATCCACACGGACGTGCATGCTAGTCGAAAATACGCGGAGAGGGCAAAGATGAGAAGGTGAAATGGTTTAAATTCCTGTGCCTTGTTTATCCTTTGAAACTCGTTTCAGAGTTTGGAGTGTTTATGGCTTGCAGCAGTTTCCAAAAGCTGAGTACGATCTGCCGTTTTTCAAAGAGCGCGGCTACGTTAGAAAATCGTGCCCCAAATGCGGCAAGTATTTTAGAACACTGCACAAGGATCAAGAAACGTGTGGGGAAGCAGGTTCGGAAGGATGCGCCTCCTACACTTTCATAGGCAATTCGCCCACGAACAAAAAATACAGCCTGCGTGAGATGCGTGAAGCTTTTCTCTCGTTCTTCGAGGAAAACGGCCATGCACGCATAAAACCCTATCCCGTTGTGGCAAGATGGAGAGCAGATATTTATCTCACACATGCGAGCATAATAGATTTTCAGCCATACGTAACTGACGGAATCGCGCCTCCGCCGGCAAACCCGCTTGTAATCTCTCAACCATGTATACGCCTAGTGGACACGGACAACACAGGCCCCACTTTCGGCAGACACATGACAATATTCGAGATGGGCGGGGCACATGCTTTCAACTATCCAGACAAAGAAGTCTACTGGAAAGACCAGACCGTCAGGTACCAACACGACTTCGTTACGAAAGTTTTGGGCGTCAAGCCTGAAGAAATAACGTACAAGGAGGAAGTCTGGTGCGGCGGAGGAAACGCAGGGCCATGCGTCGAATCCATCATTAGGGGTCTGGAGGTGGACACACTGGTTTTCATGCAGTTCAAAGTGGTCAACGACGAATTCGTTAAGCTGCCGATACGCACGGTTGACACAGGCTACGGCATAGACCGTTACGCGTGGCTCTCACAAGGCGCACCCAGCGGTTTCCACGCTATATACGGCGATCTGCTCGAGAAGGTCTTCAAGATGGCAGGAATAGCCAGAATCAACGAGGGACTATTGAAAAGAGTGGCAGAAGCTTCGGGCCTAGTGAACTTGGATAAGATGGCGAGCAGGGTTCAAACTAGGAAGAAAGAAGCCGACCTCGTGGGGATAAGCCTGGAAGAACTCGACAAGTTCGTGAGCCCGATAGAGAACGCTTTCGCAATAGCAGACCACACCAAGTGCTTGAGCTTCATACTCTCCGAAGGCGTAGTCCCCTCAAACATTCAGGAAGGCTATTTGGCTCGCCTCATCTTTCGCAGACTCTACCGACTGCTAAGAATTCTGGGCATATCTGCCAAGCTTTACGATATCATGGACATGCAAGTGGACCGTTGGTCCAAGGACTTCCCACAGTTGAAAGAGATGCGAACAGAGATAACCGAGATGCTCAAGGTCGAAGAAGAGAAGTTTGAAGAAACCATCAAGCGCGGGGAAGGACTGGTCAGCCGCATCTCAAACGAGCTCAGGAAAGAGGGAAAGAAGACGATTCCTGTGGAAACTCTGACAGAACTGTACGATTCGCATGGACTCCCCCCAGAAATTGTAAGGCAAGCCGCAGAAAAAGAGGGCTTTAATGTGGAGCTTCCAGACAACTTCTACAACCTGATTGCACAGAGACACATGCAAGTCTCAAAACCCCCAGAAGAAGAAGCCACGCTGGAACAAAAGTTGAAGACGCAAGTCGACGGGCTTCCCGCAACGGAGGCGCTTTACTATAAGGATCAATACATGAAAGAATTTGAAGCGAAAGTTCTGAAAACCATAAGCAAAGAGTTTATCGTCCTCGACAAGACTTGCTTCTTCCCCGAAGGCGGTGGACAACCCGCTGACAGCGGACACTTCACGTTTGACAGCAAGAAAGCCGACGTAGTGGACGTTCAGAAAATCGGCAAGGTCATCGTTCACAAGGTCAAAGGCGACGTTCCAAAAGAGGGCACAGTGGTGAAAGGGGCCATCTTATGGGAGAAGCGGTACAGCCTGATGAAGAATCACACTGCAACCCACGTGGTGGGCGGGGCTGCAAAGCGTGTCCTAGGTCAGCACGTTTGGCAGTACGGAACACAGAAGGGAGTTGAGTCGTCCAGGCTTGACATTTCACATTACCGGAGATTGACGCTGGAAGAGCTGCACAAGATAGAGATTCTGGCGAACGAGGCTGTTCTGCGGAACATTCAGGTTGAAACCAAATGGATGCCCAGAAATGAGGCTGAAAGCCTCTACGGTTTCAGACTGTATCAGGGCGGAGCAGTGCCAAGCCAAGACATCCGAGTTGTGAGAACCGGAGACTGGGACGTTGAAGCCTGCGCGGGAACACATTTGAGGGGAACAGGCGAGATTGGTTTTCTCAAAATCGTTCACTCAGAGAGAGTTCAAGATGGAGTCGAAAGGCTCGTCTATTCAATCGGCATCCCAGCCGTCAAGGCCGTCCAGAAAAACGAGGAATTGCTGTTCAGGGTCTCTGAAACGCTGAACGCCCCTCTGGAGAAGCTGGACAAAACGGCGGAAAAGCTCGTGAAAGACTTGAAGGAAGCAAACGCTGAAAGAAGAAGACTCGTCAAAGAAATAGCGGCACAAGACAGCGCCAAACTGCAGGATGATGACGTAGCCGGGGAAACTGAGGAGATAGCTGGTGTCAGCTTTGTGACCCGAGACTTTCACGAATCCATCGACATTGATCGAATGGTCCAGACCGCGAACGAAATCATCAAACGAAACGAGGCAACTGTCACGGTATTCTATGGTGCGGACGGGAAAAACGCGAGAATAATGGTGATGGCTGGAAAAACTGCCTTGGAGAAGGGAGTAAACGCTAACGAAGTGGTCAAGGAATCAGCTGCGATAATAGGCGGCGGAGGCGGAGGAAGACCAAACTTTGCCCAGGGAGGCGGAACAAATATCCAAAGACTGCCTGAGGCAATTAATAAGGCCAAAGAGACTGTGAGAAAAAAACTGAAGCACTAATCAAATATCGCTGACTGGAAGCAAACGCCGTTCTTGTCTGACAAGTTGACCCGCGTACCTCCGTCTTTGCTAGGACTAACTATTTTGCCTTAACACTCCATCCTGCAGGGCATAAACGGTGTCCGCGGCATCGACTATTTTTTCGTCGTGCGTGGCAACTATTACCATTGATTTCGCGCGCTCGCATACATCCTGAAGCAGGTTAATTATATCCCCAGCTGTTTTCGAGTCGAGCTCTCCCGTTGGTTCGTCAGCGATAACTATTTCCGGCTCGTTTGCGAGAGCCCTGGCGATGGCCACACGCTGCATTTCGCCTATGCTCAACTGTTTCGGCCTGTGACCATGTCTTCGTGTCAGCCCAACGGTTTCGAGAAGTCTCGAAGCTTTTTCCCGCTGTTCCTTCTGGGGCTTGTGTGCAAGCGACATAGGCAATTCAACGTTCTCTAGAGCGCTGAGCGTGGGAAAGAGGTTGAACGACTGAAAGACGAAGCCCATGCGCATGTTACGGATTTTTCTACGCTCACGATTGGACAGCTGCGAGGCATCAGCATCGTCGACGAAGACTTTTCCTGAGGTCGGATAATCGTTCAAGCCGATTAGGTTGAGCAATGTCGATTTTCCCGAGCCTGAAGGTCCAATGATAGCGACAAATCTCGGCTCGTTGAGTTCCAAGCTAACCGCTTTGACGGCTGCTATTTCTGATGAGCCCAACCGAAAAGTTCTTGTCAGGTCTACCGTCCGAATCTTCATCAATATTCAGCTCTCAAGACTTCGGCTATGCGCATTCTCATAGCATTTACAGCGGGGATTATTCCGCCGAGGCAGCAGACGCCCACGATGGCCACGAGCATTTCGAGCATGTATATTGGCGGAACGATTTCCAGCACGCTGGGAAAGAACAGTGTTACAGGAATGCTAGTGTAAAAACTCGCTAACAAGACAGCCGCCAGCGAGCCGAAGGCTATACCGATGACGCCGCCCAAGACACCTATGAAGAGGGTTTCCGTGATTACCACTCTGAACATGTAACTTGCCGGTGCTCCAATCGCGTCCAAGGTTGCGAAATCACGACGTCTCTCTGATACACTCATGACAGTGACTGTCATGACGAGTATCAGGCTCATGATAAAGACTACCGCTTCAATGCCTAATGTCCAAGTCTGCACCTGATCGAGCACGGGTTGGACGATGTCGTTTCTTTCAGTTTCTGTCAAGGCGTTGACGTAGCCCATTCCCTGCTTGATGGTCGTGGTCAGGTTTTGCTGTGGTATGTTTTGAAGCGGTTTTACCGCGATTATGTTTACGCTCTGGGGATAGTTGTAAATGGTCTGCGCCAGTGTGAGGGGCATGACTAGGCAGCGGTTCAGCAAGGCCATTTTCGTGTCGAAAACGCCTGAAACGCGCATGGTGTAGCCATTTACTTGGATGTCTGAGCTCACAGTCCAGTTGTACTGGTCAGCGATAGAGGCGCCTGCTACGATTTCGTTGCTCGAATCATTTGCTGGGAAATGGCCACTCGGCCTCAGTGGTATGGGGCCGAGGACGAGCTGCCAATCATCAACTGGTATGCCCATCGTGAAGTTCACTGGGACTGCCTGGACCAGTGCCTGTGATCCTACAGACGTGACGAAGAGGACCGGAGTCACAGTGGCCACCCCTGAGATGTTCATAAGTTTTTTCACTGTGGAATCTTCGGGCAGCATGCCGCCGCTGATGGGTATTGCCTGAACTACGATGGCGTCCTTGCTCACCACGGTGATTTGACCGTTGAAGAGCACGTTCATTTCCCGTATCACCGTCGTATACCTCATGGTGGTGGCGCCCACGGCGATGACGAAGGTTGCTGCGATTGCCACTCCTAGAATGCACAGGAATGTTCTGATTTTTCTGTGGAAAAGGTTTCTGAAGCAGAATGTCAGTAGCCGCGTTTGCGATCCCTCTTGACGCTTAGTCTTGCGCGAAAACTATTTAAGCATTGGCAACCCATGATTATAATGCACAGTGCAAATCTGTGTGGAGAAGGAAGATGAAAATTAAGAAGTTTTTGAGTCTATCTGTGGCATTTCTCCTGTTGGTTTCACCTTTAATGGTTATAAGCAGACCCTACGTGGCCGCTCAAACACCTGAAGCGACTTTGACCGGCAACATTTTTGATCATGGTGTGGACGTCAACGGCAACGGCCTATACGATTACTTGGAAATCGACGTTGAAGTCAATGTAACCGTCGCAGGAAACATTATGGTATCAACAGGTACGCTTATGGATCAGTTCGGCAACATTATCCCTGTCTCTAACAATAGTCAAGGCTTCCTCAACGCGGGCATTCAGTATTTGAACGTATCCTTGTTCGGGCCTACGATTTTCAGCTATCAACTGAACCCTGAGAAAATCTATCAAATTTCTCTTTACACCGAAGACTACTACTACAAATGGCAAGGCATTTACGATGTGACCTTGTCGCGGATATACAACTATACTGAATTTGATTCTCGCGCATTCTGGACTGGACACGTTTCGGACCGAGGCATTGACACTGACAGTGACGGACTTTTCAACTATCTTGAAGTCGGAATAGAATTTAATGTAACAGAAGCGGGACAATATCAGTTAAATGTCGCAGGGTTGATGGAGAAAAACGGATCCATGGTAGACTATTTGTACGATTCCCACTATGAAACTAAAACCTTCAGCCCGGGCATTTACAAGTTCGACATGAATTTCTCAGGTTCACAAATCGCTTCTGAACGTATCAACCCGACGCACGTAAATTACTTGAGCATATACGATCTGACAAACACTATTGTACTGAGTCAGCTTGATTCTACCCCTCTTTCAAAGAGATACGACTACACGCTTTTCGATGCACCTTCAAGAGATATTCAAGTCAACTTCCAAGTCTACCCAAACGCCACGATTGCGGTGGACGGGGCGCTCAATTATACGCACATGTATCCAGAGAACACTTACTATCCTAAAATGAATGCTTCAGTGGGTTTTTCAACAAATGGAAACATGACGACTGAGACTTCCAACGGCACTTTCTTCTTTCCCGAAGACACCTACAAAGGCTACAACACGATCGAAGCCCATTCACTCTCCACCTATAAGAACGGGTTTGAGAACAACACCATCACTGCTTCGGCAATATTGCCTCCAGAAGAAACACAGTTCTATCCGTACAATGCGACTGATGTAAGCCTCAACGCCTCATACGCCGGCGGCTTTTTCGACGTGACCATCAATGGACAGACGGTTATACCCATGCCCGCCTACGGTTCCATGTACAGTCCTCTTTTTCCCCTCAACATGTCAGACGCCACCGTGCGCGCAGAGTTCGACGGGACGACATTAAAGGGAAACATCACATTCCACGCGATTTCAGGTTTCCCACTTACCGACGTAACGGTTTACTTTAGTGGTAACAGGAGCAACCTCAACCTGATGGGTAACGTTAACGTCACGTATTCGAACTATAACGACTTTCAGCTAAACCAAACAACGCTTGACCAGAGACTCGACGACTTGAAGGCTGACTTTACTGGGGAGGGGGCATACTCGCTTTACAACGAAAGTGGGGGTTACCTAGAATGCTCTAATCTGAACATCACAAAGACGTCATGGTCAGACCCGACGTTGGGCGCAGATGTCATGTACAGCGCTTCGGTCGTCGGAAATTTCACAGGGGCCTTGGCCAGTATGCTGTTTCCGCCTGGGTCTCCGGCTGATCAGGTGCAGCAGTTTGCGTATGCATCCCTGGAGTCGGCGGCTTCTTCGGTCAAAAATGCGTCCTTAGTGCTCAGTTACTATCATGAATCAGGGATAGCACAAGTGGACTTGCATTTAACCTGCGACGTGCAGGGCCTGTGCAGTAGCCTCCTCTTGCTGGCGCCACCAGCGATACCCTCTTACTGGTCCTCAGAGGAAAAGCAAATCGAAGCTTTGTTCAAGGTTGCAAATGCGACATCGTACGCGTTGACAGACGCAGGCGTGAACGCCTCATACTCGAGTGCTGAGAGGAAAACGACTCTTGACGCTTGGCTTATGAGCAACGATAGACAGCTCAAGAACGACCTCATTCCAGTTCTGCCTGACTTAGCACCACCGAACATGCACGACCTCATCGCATCTTACTTCAACACTACCTATTGCACCGTGAACTCTTCAGTAACGACGTTTGACATGGTGAACGGAACCGCAACTTTTGCTTCACAAGTTAATCTTCAAGGCGATTTCGACGCGGAGCTGAACCGCGGAAAAGCTCTTCTCGTCGCATCCTTCAACGCAGCACTCCCGTCATCGTTACCTCCAACATGGGAGCTGCGCGTGCTTAACGAGACCGACATAAACATCAACAACTTCGAAGCAGAGCTTCAGGTGGGACAGGACTGGATGTACGCGAACTTCAGCGGCTTGATTCTCAAACCTCAACCCGACGATATCGACGCGATAACGTTCAGACTCAAGAATTGGTTGAACATGACAAACGATATCAACGCACCGCCGCAGGACTTCGGCAGATTCAGCATCACGATAACCGGGGCGTCGAGTGAAAACCAGACGGTCCTGCTATCCCAGCAGCCTAACTTGCCTTCACCCAATCAGCTTTCCCCTGACGGCAGAAGCATGGTCTGGACCAATGCCTCTCTGAGCAGCTTGCAGGACGTGACTTTTCTCATAGCTTACCAGAGTCGAATCAATTACGCGGGAGGGAGCTATGATGTTCCAATATTCACGAACTCCACGGTAACGGCTTTTGTCTTCGATTCAAATGCCAAGCAGATAGCCTTCAACGTCACAGGATCGCCAGGCACTGGCTTCAGCAACGTGACCATCCCTAAAGCGTTGCTCAACGCGAGTGCACTCAGTGATTGGACCATAACCTTTGACGGACAAACCTTGACTCCGCAGCAGTTTGATATAACTCAAAACGCTGAGTACGTGTTCGTGTACCTGAACTACACTCATTCGGCGCACGTGATAACCATCAGGGGCACTCAGCTCGTCCCGGAGTTTCAACCCGATATCATGCTAGTAGCCCTCGCAATCCCGCTCATCATCGTAGCTATAATAGCCATGAAACAGAGAAGAAAACTCGAGACCGTGAAAACCAGATTCCTTCAGACTGTAGCACGCCTGAGGTCCGCTCAGAAACCACGCTGACTCCCACTTCCACTTTTTTGCACATTACGACATTGCCGCCCCTGCTATCCGATCGAATGCATTTTGGAAAATCCTCTGAGAATAGATCACATTGTATGATGGGATGGTCAGACGCGGCTATCAAACTTGACTGTGCTGTTTGGGATACACCCTTAGCTGACGATGCTTTCAAGTTCCTTGAGGAAGTGTTCGTACTGTTTCACGCCAAGCTTCCAGAAGTTTGGTTCGCTTACGTCAAGGCCGACCATCTTGCCGATTTCCAGTGGTGAGACGCTGCTGCCGGCTGAAAGGGCTTGCTTAAACTTTGGCACGAATTTTGAGCCCTCTTCAAGGTAGGTTTGGTATAGGGCGTACACGAACAGCTGAGCGTATACGTAAGGGTAATTGTAAAACCTGAAGTTGGCCAGGTAATAATGCGGGGTTGTGGTCCATTCCCCCTTCAGTTCGCTGAACCATTCCACGGTGTTCGCGTATATCCTGCTTCTTGCTGCCGTCCAGTGTTTGCACATCGTTTCAAAGTCCAGGTAGTCCCCTTGCTTGAGGGCGCTGTAGAGGCTTTGTTCGAACCATGCTCTGGCCGCCACCTTGAAGATGACGTTGCCTGCCGCGTCGAGGACCGAGCAGAGTATAGACTTCTTTTCCGTTTCTGATTTGGATTCGCTGAGCAGAAGGTCGGTTAGGAGCAGCTCCCCGAATATCGACGCGGTTTCTGCCACGATCATCGGGATTCTCATGTTGAGGATTGTCTGCTTGGGCTCGGAATAGTAGTCGTGAGTAGCATGACCAAGTTCGTGGGCAAGCGTGTAAACATCGCGCAACGTTCCGTTGAAGCTGCTTAGTATAAATGCGGATTTGCCGTTGTACCAGGGTGCACAGAAGGCGCCATTCTGCTTGCCGAACCGAGGCGTGGAATCCAAGTGGTCTTTTACGTACATGTCTTTTACGGCTGAAGCATAGTCCGCATCGAACTTGCTGTATGCTTTGATGACGAGTTCTCTTGCTCTATCATAAGTGAACTCCGTGTGCCGCGCGTCCGGCAGGGGCGCGATTACGTCGTGGCAGCCGAGCCGTGGCAGCCCCATCATCTTCGCTTTCAGTTTCAGGTAGCGCCGGTATAGGCCACTGTGATTATCAACTGCCCCCAACAGGTTGTTTATTATCGGTTCTTCAACGTCGTTGTCAATCAGACTTGCGTGCACAGGAGAATCGTACTTTCTCCTTTCACACACATTCAGCCAGTCGTTGCACGTGTTCCTGAGAGCTGAGGAAAATACCTCTCCGTGTTCTCTCAGCAGGCCATAAACAGATTTGTAAGCTGACTCTCGAGTAGCGCGATCAGCGTGAGGAAACAGCCCGCTGGCCTGCCCGAACGACAGAATTTTCTTCTTACCTTCGACCTCGACTTCGAACTTGCGCGTGTTGAGCCACTTTAACTGCAGCTCTTCCCATGCCTTTACGCCGAACTGATCCTTTTCGATGATAAGTTGTTCTTCAACCTCGGACAATTGGTGTGCTGTCTGCCTCTTGAGCCTCTGCAGGGCATGCCTGTAGTTTGCCAGCGCTGAGTTAGAAGTCATTTTTGGATTCTTGCTAACGAAGGCTCCAGCTTCGAGTTCGAAGAACACCAGCATCTTGCCCAGCTTCGCCTCCATTTTCGTCACCTTCTCATGGAGTGACTGAGTGTCAGGCAGGGTCATGTTAGCCGCAAAAGATAACTCTGCGAACAGCGTAACATCGCGGAGCTTAGCCTGAAACGCTTCGAATTCCTTTATGCACTCTGCGAGGTTCTTAGCTGATAGGCTTCCGATTTTTCCTTGGTATTTCTCTGCAAAATGCTCTGCCACCTCTTCGAGGCTGTCAATAGCTTTCTGGATTGAAGGATGTGTAGTGCTTGGGAATATCTCCGACAAGTCCCAAGCAATATCCTTTTTTGCCAGGGAAATCACCTCTGCAAGATTGATTGCTCAGATATTAAACGCTTTTCGGTTCAACTTCTTGTTTAAACAAGTGCAGCGGAATAGTGGACCCGCGCTTTGACCGAAGGCGCGCGCTTCGCTGTCTTTCATAGAAAATCTATTGTGTTCAGTGCAAGGCTTTCTTCCAGAACGCGGGTACATGTGGACTGTAACATATGTCGCTGGCGCCGAGGAAGGTGCTCAACTCTTCAATTGTGTGCGCGACTGTTTGAGCGGTCTCAACAGATTCTGGGGCATTCGGCTCTGCGTGCACGGCGTTTACCTTCAGCTTTTCAGTCTTGCGATCCATCACGGGGTCTATGCGCCCTATGAACCGGTCACCATGTAAGATCGGCATCACGTAACAGCCGTACTTGCGCTGGGGTTTCGGTACGTAGACTTCAAAACGAAAGCTGAAGCCGAAGACTTGTTCGGTGCGCCTGCGGTCGGAGATTAGGTTGTCAAAGGGCGACAACAAGGTCGTACGCGGCCGCCACTCGCCGGCCTCCAGTGAATCCAGCAGGCCTTTGTCTTGTGCGTGGATGTACCATGTGCCCGTCCAAGGTTTTCCTTCGTCCCGAATTTCAACATTTAGAATGGCCTGTTCAGCTTCGAGCTCTCGTAATGTGTCTTCAAGGTTGAGATAGCAGCGACGGATGAAGTGCTGTTCGATGTGTTGTTTAGTGGCTACGCCAAGGGCTCGAAGGGACAGTTGGGCAGCGGTTCGCGCAAACTCACGGTCTGACACCGGTTTCGCGAGAACCGAGTTGGGCAGGAAGCGCTCAGCTAGAGCCCACAGCCTTTGATTACCCACTCGACCTGCCGTCACAACCTTGCCTTGCGCTTTCAGAAAGGTAAGCATCATGTCCACGTTGCGCTTGTGAGTCCAGCCTGTTGAAACCCAGTCTTCTGCGGCTCTGTCCTCAAACTGACTGGAAAGCATTGGCCCTCGACTGTCTAGCTCCTTGAGGATGTAAACACTAAATTCTTTGTTCTTTTCCATCCAATCACGGATTTTCTTGGCCCATGGCGAGTTGCCTGCTGCAAAACTGCGTTTCAAGAGTCTGAAAATAGGGTAGTCCTCCGCGAGTACGATCGATGTTGCCTGGGCCCAGTCTTCCAGAAGCTGCCGGTCCTTCCACAAGAGAGTATCAACAAGAGATTGTTTGTACAGCCCCAGCCGGCTCCACAATACCAAGAGGTGGCTGGGGGCCACTACCTTCATGGGGTCAATCTGCAGGTAGCGTATGTCATGCATTATATTCATTATTCCCTTAGAATTGGCTGGAGGACGATGTCCTGCAAGACGTTGACGCATGATTGCAAACCGTCTGGCAACTGTCGAGGATATAACACGAGCAATTCTGGGATGCAATGAGTATCAACCGAAGGTTAAGTCGTGAAAGATAATAAGATTTTCAGCCATTGGCGCATGGAACAGGGACTCCTGAAACTGGATCCGGCTTCTGCCGAGTTCGAGCCATTCAAGCGCCTCCTCTGTTGGAGTTTCTCTTGTCTTTTGATTTGAGGAGTTCAAGGGCCGCAGACAATGCTCCGAGTTCGGCTCTGATCTTCTCCTCTCCGCTGCCGATTACTAAGACGTCGCCCTCTTTCAGACTCAGGTTCGACAGCTTGGCGAGAAGGGATGGATCGCTTTTAGAGATGTCTTCCCCAGCGCCGGGCATCGTGAGTCTATTCTTGGTGAAGACCAGAGTGGTGGCTCCCTTTGCGCCTGCTAATATCGCGGCGTCCCTCTGTTCCAGACCGTATTTTACGGAATCTTTCATTCCTGCCACTCGAACTGCAATATTGAAGGGCCCGACGGTTAAGGGTGTGGAAGGGACGTCTATTTCCTTGCTGATGTAAGTCCTCAGGCTGGACAGCAGCTTTTTTCCAGCGTTGGACAATGTAATCCCTGATTGTGAAACGTCAATCAACCCTTCATTCTTGAGATGCCTGACTAGAGTTCTGGCTTCTCCCTCCCCCAAGTGAAGGTCTCTTGAGAGCTTCATCCTACCGACAGGTTGCTGAATGTTAATCTCTTCCAAAGCCTTCACAACATGAGCCTCAGCAAAAGAGTGCAAACGTCCAGGTGCGATTTTCGCTGCAACCCTTTCGATAGTATTTAGAGCTTCCAAGGGGTAGTCCTCGCATAGACGCTGTCATAAGTTGGATATAGGAATTGTTAAATATTACTTGGATGGATTATCTAACCAAGGGTTTCCAGAATGAAAACTGTTAAGATAGCAATCATTGCCATATTCTGTGCATTGACACTGGGAACGGACTATGCCTTAGCAGGCGTCCCAAACGTCAAACTGATGGACCTGATTGTGTTCATTGGAGGTTTTCTTTTCGGACCGATTGTCGGGTCTTCAATCGGCATATTTTCTTGGTTCATTTACGGTTCGATAAACCCAAACGGCTCCCCCGACCCTCGGATTTGGGTCGCAACCATGCTTGCTGAATCCGTTTACGGCATAGTTGGAGGCTTGCTTGGAAAGGCGCTTGTCTCAACGAACTTCAGTAGTCAACGATTAAGATTAAGTGTTCTTTTTGCAACGATGGGATTTCTACCGACAGTGCTCTACGATTTGATTACTAACACCGTCTATGCCTCTGTGTTTGGCCAACCAGTCATCGTCGCGATTTTTGCTGGGGCGCTGTTTGCGGTCGTGCATGAAGGAGCTAACTTTCTGATATTTGGGATTCTATCGGTCCCAACGATTGCCGCTTTAAGGAAGGTTGTGAAAGGGTGACCGAGAAGGCTTTCTCGATGAATAAATGGGTCCTAGTTGCGTTGGTTATCCTTTGTTGGGCCCTGACGGCGTCGCTTATGGCGGGATACTACTATTATCAGTACAGCGACCTCTCGTCGAAAGTTAAAGAAGCTGTATTCACGGCCAATCTGGGCATCAACTATGGTAATGGGAGCGCCATTAGCTGGTTCAATGGTACCAAAATCAGCGCAGGTTCTACGCTGCTCGACTTTACAAAACTCGTTGCTTCAGCCAACTACACGGACAGTCTTGGGGGAGCATCGATCAATGCGATAGATGGCGTGCCCAACTTTAACCCGAAATATTGGTTGTGGTGGAGTTACTCAAGTTTTGGATGGACTCTCGGTTCAGTTGCCTGCAACAGGTACGTAGTGGGAGAGAACGAGACTCTGCTTTGGTATCTTCAGGACACCTCTACATATCCTCCGCCTTCACCCTAGCCAAATTGAACTCACGCAGCAAGGAAATCCTAGAAAAGATGTTACGTTTACCCACCCTCGCTCTGTTAGGTTGTGACTGAAAAAAAGACGGTCGACGAAAGGAACCTGCAGGCTTGCGTGATGCTCTAATGAGCATCGTCAGCCTAACTATCTAGGACTGTGCTGAAGAGTTGCGCAATTTGCATGCCCGTCGGAAGACCGAGGAGAAGGCTCTTGAGCGAGATTGCACAGTAGTGTGCCTCATAGGGCTTGAGGTTTTTTGTTTCTTCCAGCCACTTACAGAATGTGGCGACTTCGGCTTCAACCTGTTTTTCCAACTGGTTTCGCTCTTCGCGGGTTGCTCGTTCATAGTCGTTTTTCCGTATTCTGATAGTTTCGTGCATGTTGCATTGACTGTACTCTTCGTAGAGCGTGAAGCTTTTGGGCGTTTTCTGAGATCCAACTGTCTTTAGCTCGGAAGTGATTTCTTCGGTCTTTGATTGCATGCAGCAAAGCTTGCTGAGATTTGGAATATCTTGTTTGTGAAATCTCCATTCATATTCAGAATTCACAGTTCGCTCTTGCGGGGGTTTGCGACAACCCAAGAAAATAGCTCGCTAGAGCCCGAATGGTTTTCGCACCGAGCCATCACGTGCTTTTCTTTTTATTCGCGACACATGGGAGGACTAGTTTAGGCAGGGCGATTGTCATATTAGCTTCGAAAGTGATTGTAGCTCGTCGGAGCATTTTGGGCAGTATCTTCCCTTAGAGTCTGTCCTTGCGCATTTGTCGCATACTGGTTTTCCGCATTTTTGGCATATCTGATCCCCTGTTGCGGGTTCTCCGCAGAGTTCGCATGGTTCTTCCACGACTTCTATAGTGATTTTCGCTTTGACCATGTGGTTTTCATCGATTCCGATGCTTTTGGCCAGTTGAGCGGGATCTATGCGTTTGGAATTGTCCGTGTTTACTCCCACAAGGCCAACTCTGAAGATTCCAGTGATGCAGATTGGACTTTTCTTACTCTTTGGCACGGGTTTCTGCTCCGAATGGAATTTAGCTCTAGAAGAAAGATTCATTGCTTATTTCGCTTTCGGTTAAAAATCTGGTTAAATATTAACGAAAGAGACAGTCTGGAACGTTAGGTGAATCGCTTGATTGTGGACCGCAGTTTTTCCATGTGTTTTTTGTTATCATATTTCCAGTGTTTGTTCTCGAAGAATTCGTACGAGATTGTTTGCCTCTCTGTCTTCTTCATGTCTTGGATTACGTATTCGTAGGTTTCCAAGAACCCTTCTCTCACCAGTTTTGAAATAGTCTTTAAGAAGTTTCTGAGTTGTTCCTTTGGCAAGTAGATCTGGGCGAACAGTCGGTTCTTGCCGTACTCTTTTCCCATGGACCTCGCAAACGGTCTGTACATGAGTGAAGAAGCGAACTTAGTCAAGTTTTCTCGGTTTTTGAAATAGAACTGGAAGAAATACGAGTCTGGAGACAGCGTCTTGTAGTGGTCTGCTATTACTTGATAGCCTTCAAACATTCCCTTTTCAATTACGTGCTTCTTGTAATGGTATATCACATTTTCTAGACTTGTGCCGAGTTTCTTCGCTATCTCTGAAAACTTTATTGTGCTGTTTTTTTCGAGCTCTTTAAGTACCATGATGTCAGTCCAATCGGCCTTTTGGACGTACGCGTCTGGTTCTCTGAGCGTGTAAGGTAGTTCTCCTTGATTCGTTTGCACCTCTTGCATCCACGAGTCCCATGGAAAACTCCACTGTTCAGATGCCTTGTCAAACCACGCGCCTGTAGCATTTATGGTTTGTATACATGTCGACCAAAAGAAGCTGGTGTTTTGAACTTGGCTCAGCTCTTGGAGTTGGCTAATGAAGCCTTCAAACTCTTTCTCCCTTTCAACGGGTACTCCGTAGATCGCAAGACATCTGAATGCTCCGATAGACTGGCTTACGTATAGCCAGTAGTCATTTGTTTTCAAGCATTCGTAGAGTAGCTCTTCATATCCAGGTTTTGCATCTGCAAAAACTATCGCTTTTCTGAGCCCTATGTGAGTGTGATATATATTTCCATAAACATTCAGGGAAAAATGGGATTGTAGATTTTTGATTCTGTAGCGAAGGGACGGTCTTGGCATGTTGAGCTGGGTGGCGAGATCTGAGGTGTTCCTGGGGTTGTGTAGGGCCAAGCCTTCCAAGATCGCAACGTCTTGAGCAGTTAGTTCTTTTTCTTTGCTCGACCTTACTAATTTGGACAAGTGGCACGCCCCAGATTTGATATGTAGTGTGGGCTTTTAGAATTTCGGTTAGATCTGCTGGCTCCCATTTGGTTGCACCAGAGGAAGACCACCACCGCCTACAGGATCGCCTAGTAAGATGGCGCATGGGTGGCCGTTGGTCGCAGTCTTTTGGACGACGGTGCCTACTGTAATGTTCGCGCGGATGTTTGTCATGAGTAGCGGTGCTGCTAACAGGATTGCAAAGAACAGGGCTGCAAGGAGCTGCAGTTTGACAGTTTTGAAATTCATTGTTCTCTCACCTCCTTTAGTTTCCGACGAATAAAATAGTATAAATATAGCAAAAACAAAACGTTTCGGTTTATTGCTCTATAAGAATCCTCTAGAAGAGCGTTCTTAAAGAACTGCGGACACACGCACTTTTCGACATGCTCCGGTCGTGCGCATGCCTGGAGATACTCAACATTTGCTCAGTCTAGAGCAAAAGATTAATGCAACTTTCCACATTTGTTTTTCTGGTGTCGAATGTGAGGAATCGCCTTCTCTGTTCGTGAAAACAAAACCTTTAATACTCCACAGACCGACTCAGAAAGTTTCATGGAGTTTTTGAAAAAAATCGAGGAGAAATGGCAGAAAAAATGGGAAGAAGCCAGAATCTTCGAGACTGACCCGGATCCGTCTAGACCCAAGTGTTTCATAACTGTGGCATACCCCTATCCGAACTCGCCCCAGCACATTGGCCACGCAAGAACCTACACGATGGCCGACGTGCATGCACGGTTCATGCGAATGCGCGGCTATAACACGCTGCTCCCGATGGCTTTTCACTATACAGGCACACCTGTGCTAGCCATGGCTAAGCGCCTTGCAGATAACGATAAGGGCCTTATCAGCGACTTCACGAAAGTCTACAAAATCCCGGAAGACGAACTGAAAGAACTTACTGAACCCATCGCTATGGCGCGCTACTTCCACCAAGAAATCAGGACCGGCATGAGGGAAATGGGCTATTCAATCGACTGGAGACGCGAATTCACAACGGTGGATCCTCACTACAACCGTTTTATTGAGTGGCAATTTCAAAAACTGCGTCAAAACGGCTACATATCGCAAGGAAGCCACCCGGTCGGGTGGTGCCCAAAAGATGGAAACCCAGTTGGCATGCACGACACTATGGGCGATGTTGAGCCCGAAATAGGCGAGTTCACACTCATCAAGTTCGCACGAGACAACACCATTTTCCCAGCGGGCACTTTGAGACCAGAGACAGTTTATGGCGTCACGAACATTTGGCTGAACCCTAGTACAAAATATGTCAAGGCCGTGGTCGACGGCGAACAATGGATAATCAGCCAAGAGAGCGTCGAAAAACTCGTTTGCTTAAATCGAAAAGTCAAAGCTTCACAAGTGTTCGAAGGCAAGGAGCTCATGGGAAAACACGTTCAGAACCCGGCGACAGGAGAAGACGTGCTGATATTGCCAGCGGATTTTGTCGACCCCAAGAACGCCACGGGTGTCGTTATGTCAGTTCCTGGCCATGCTCCTTTCGACTACGTCGCTTTGGAAAACATGAAGAAAGACGCTTCAAAGCTTAAACAGTACGGAATAGCCGCTGAGGAAGTGAACTCGGTTCAGCCCATCTCACTTATCGAGGTCAAAGGGTACTCTGATGTTCCAGCCGGCGATGTCATCAAAAAGATGGGCATCAGGGAGCAATCAGACCCGAAGCTGGAGGAGGCCACTAAAGAGGTCTACAGACACGAGTTTCACAACGGAAAAATGAAAGCCAACACGGGCAAGTACGCGGGCATGTCCGTGGCTGAGGCAAAGGACAAGGTTAAGCTGGACCTAATCCGAGAAGGCAAAGCCACGACAATGTACGAACTGCTTAATAGACCCGTGTTCTGCCGTTGCACTACGGAGTGCATCGTCAAAATCGTCCAAGACCAATGGTTTATCGACTACGGCAAACCTGAATGGAAAGCACTCGCACACAAGAACCTAGACATGATGGAAATACTGCCTGAAGAAGTGCGACAAGAATTCACCAACGTCATCGACTGGCTACACGAAAAAGCGTGTGCCAGAAAGTCAGGCATGGGCACACGTTTGCCTTGGGACAAGGACTGGATAATCGAATCGCTCTCAGACTCAACAATTTACATGGCCTACTACACGATAGTCAAGCATATCAAACAACACAAAATCCAGCCAGCTCAACTAACAGACGAAACATTCGAATACATATTCTTAGGCGCTGGAAAACCCGCCGAAATTAGCAGAAAAACCGCCATAGACGCAAAAATCTTGAAGCAAATGCACGACGAATTCATGTACTTCTACCCTCTGGACAGCCGCCACTCCGCCCGCGAACTCATCCCCAACCACCTGACCTTCATGATATTCAACCACACCGCCATATTTCCAGAAAACCATTGGCCCCAGCAAATTGTCACCAATGGACAAGTCATGATGGAAGGCTCCAAAATGAGCAAATCCTTCGGAAACATAATCCCCCTACGCGAAGGCCTCAACAAGTTCGGCGCAGACCCACTGAGACTCAGCATCCTGTCAACAGCCGAGCTACTCCAAGACTCCGACTTCAACCCCACAATGGCAGAATCAATGCGCGATAGACTCGAGAAACTCTACAGATTCGCCTCCGAAACCGCCAAGACCCCCCGCAAGAAATTGTCAAAGATCACGTTGACAGCGATAGACAAGTGGATGCTCAGCAGACTACACCAGCACATCAGAAACGCAACTGAAGCTATGAACAAACTGGCCGTTCGCAAAGCCATACACACCGCACTCTACGAACTGGAAGAAGACTTCCAATGGTACCAAAAACGCACAGCAGACGGAGGGAAATCCGCAAGAGCGCACGTGTTCCGCGAGGTTCTAGACGCCCAAACACGCATGCTGGCACCCGTAGCGCCGCACATGTGCGAAGAAATATGGGAAATGCTCAGCGGAAAAGACTTCATCGCCCGGACACCTTGGCCAACAACCGAAGAAACGAAAATAGATGTCAAAGCGGAGGAGAACGAAACCCTCATTATGAATGTGCTCGAAGACACCCAGAAAATAAAGAAAGCCACGGGCGCAAAACCCAAGAAAATATGGTACTACACGGCCGCCTCATGGAAATGGAAGACATACTTAAAAGCTCTCGAAAAATCAGCCCCGGGAAAGATACTGCAAAAAGACCTTATGAAACAGCTCATGCAAGAACCTGACCTACGGGCAAATGCCGAAAAAGTGGCCAAGTTCACCGGACAAATCGCAGACGAGATCAACCAAACATCCGAGGAAACAAGACAGAGACGCAAGCAAATCGGACTTATCGGAGATACAGACGTGCTAGAAGAAGCAAAGATCTTCCTCCAGAAAGAGCTAGAAGCGAAAGTTGAAGTCTACAACGAAGAAGACGACGACCTTTACGATCCAAAACAGAGGGCACAACTGGCCAAACCCTACCGCCCAGCAATTTACATAGAATAAAATTCATAAGCATTGATTTACCTTTAATGTTGACGTTTTTCCTTCTTCAATGATTCGCAAAACTTCCTTGGCGCCCTCTAGTTCAGAAAAAGGAAGGGTTATGGGTTGGTTGTTCGCGGTGGTTTCAGTTTTTGTAGCGGCTTAGGCAAGTTGCGCCATTGCGGGCTATTAGCGCGTGCGGGTCACCGGAGAAGCGCCACATCCGCCAATGACGGAAACATGTAGCTGGACCTGACCATCTGTGTATGAATTGTCACTAGTTGCCCATTCGTTTGGCACGGGTCCTGCAGAAGCGCTTATGGTGTAAATGCCTTTCGGAAAAACAAATGTGTCCCATGGACTCTGTATTGATTTGCTGTCTCTGGCGTCTATGGTAATCGTCTGCCAGTCGAGCGGATAGTTATTGATTTTCATGGTCAATTGGAAAGTCTCTGTTGCGATGCCGTAGTTTATGATTTTGACGTTTATGTACACTGTGTCACCGATTGCTACGTAACTCAGTGAAGCAGTTACATTCACTATTCCAATGTCGTGTGGTCCGCCGTAGGGCTTTATTAGTGGATAGTTGTCAACATTGTTTGAATCAAGCGAGCATTTTGTGTCGTTAATACCGTCGCTGCCGGGCTGATCTTGGTTTGGACCTCTCAATTCGTCAACAACTGCACTCGGGCTCCAGTAGTTTCCCCCTGACGGGTAGCCATCGTCCCACTGGTTTATAGAATCTGAAGAGATGTTTGCCTGACAAACATTGCTGATGAAACTGTTGTGGTAGAACTTGTTGTTTGACGATGAAATCAGATGCGTGCCATTGCCATTTTGAGACACTACGTTCTCATATAACGCGTTTTCAAATGTCTGGTAAAGTATGACACCGTTCTGGTGATTGTCACTGATATTGTTGCCTGAGATTTCAGTACCATTCGAGCGGAGAAGAAGGACACCATTTGTGTTGTTCGATATGTAGTTGTTGGTGATGTTAACTGATGCGAAGACTGTCCCTATGCCCATCATGCCGTTTCCGGAAACATTGTTGCCAGAAATGTAAGTGTCGTTCGAATATCCGGCTGAGATGCCATAATTATTATTATCGACTACGTCGTTGCCGACAATGATCGTATTGTTGGCGCTATCCAGGAGTATGCCCCTATCATTGGCGCTCAGAACATTTTCGACTATGCTGTTCCAAGGTGATTCTTCGAGATATATGCCAGTACTGCAATCTTCTATTACGTTCGCGACCACGGTGTTGTTGGTGTTGTCGAAGCGTACACTAATGATCCCACTGGTAAACCATATTCCGTTGTACACTCCTCTTATCGTGTTGTTCGAGATTGTGTTGTTTGCAGATGCGTCCCCTAATACTATTCCGTCGCCCGTTGAGTCTATGTTGTTTTCAGTTATGGTGCAGTTGATGGCAGAATCCAATTCCACGGGAACCATTCCCGTGGAGATAGGCGGGTTTGTGAAGTTGTTTCTGAGAACCGTGCTGAAGTAACTTGATTGAAGCAGTATCCCATATGAGAAATTCATTATGTTGATGTTCATGATAGTCACATTGTTCACGTTCGTCAGGTTGAAGCCGGCAAGGCGCGCGTACGGGCTGACGCTACTGCCGTTTTGTAGTGTGTGCCCGTTGCCGTCTATTACTATGTTGCTCCGTTGTACTATAATGGAAGCGTTGATGTCATCCGCAAAAGTGTAGTTGTCGCCGTTGCGTTGTATCTTGTCAGTGCCATCCACAAAGCCATCGGGACGTATATAGATTGGCGGCTGTACCGCTGACAGTAGCTCAAAATTGTCTACGTAGAATTTCATGTCAGCGAAATTTGAAGTGTCATAGAATGTCCAGTCACCGGCAATGCAATTGATTTGAACTTTGAAGTGGGACTTGTCGATTTCTGCTGGAATTGGGTAGACGTATTCATACCAAGTCTCGCCATCGGCCCCCAGCTTTGTATCATTATACCAGTTGAAATTCAGAGTCTGTCCATTGTTATATATATAGTACTTGTCGAAGTCGTCTACGACGCCATCAATGAATCCCAAACATATTCCATCCTTCCATCCCCATGACAGGCTATGAGTTGGTTGAATGTCTCTAATATAGAATCTGACATAGACGGCGATGGGTGCATCAATCCAGTTTTCAGACTCTATCCATGTGTAGCTATATCTGTCTGCGACGGTCCCGTCAGTGTCAACCACCCTTGAATGCAAGTAGCAGGATCTCTCACCAAGAAAGTAGTGTATGTCATCCCCGTAAGCCTCGTGCGTGTAGGTGCCGACTGGAGGCGGAGAACTAGTAGTGTCCATAGTCTTAACTACCCAATTGTCAGGAGCACTGCCGAGGATTCCTTCTTCATAGCTTCCATTTCTAACTGGAAAATTCACCCATGACGCGGAGGCAATTTGCATCAATAGAACAACCAATGCAATCTGAGTCAATAATAGATTATGTCTTTTCATTTTTTTCCTTTCCCCTATTGAATATATTCTGTAATTTAGCCTATAGTTTCCTATTCAATTTAAGACTAACTGAAACAAAGTTCTGTGAAAACAGCGTGCTAGTGTTTCCTAAAGTGCGTGCCCGGCTTCATTCTGGCAACATCGCTGTTATCGGCATTCCAACATTACTCATAGGACAATAAGATATTCTCTCTTATACAAGATTGTCCCAGACAAGGAACCCTATTTCTCTTAATACTAAAACAGCGCGCACAGATTGACTTCATATTCTAGTTTTCTATACAACATCATATTCTCGTGATCACAGATGTGCCCAAACCCAGCTTCGATGAGTTTCCTTGCCTCTTTCACGTTACTAGCTATAGCGCGCGCCTAAATAGATATGAGGACACGGCCTATCTAAACGTACATTAAAGCGAAACACACTGTCACCAATAATAAAATATATCCGCCAAACCCTTCCTTCTATTTGCACAAAAGGATCCGTAGCGCAGCATGGATACTCCTTAAGCCATAAAGCGCGTCGGCCTTCTAAGACGCCTCGAAGTTGAGGAAAGCCGAAAGTCCTGGGTTCAAATCCCAGCGGATCCGCCAAAGACTCTTTCGCAAGAATAAGCAAGATTGGTTGAGCATCCGGAGAAATAGTCGCGCGTAAGGACCGATGCAGATACATGTATGAACGCTCTCAAAAAATCTGTGGTGGGGACTGAATCGAGCGGGTCGCTTCGGGAGTCAGGCAAATCTGGCGGTTAGTCGTTGTCCCTTGAAAATGGCAAGGTGACGACAAACGCAAAGGAACGAAGCCCTTCAAAAGTGTGTCTTCACGGATAATTGATTCGATAAATCTTGCCCTCGCCATTGTCGTAGAGTTTGGTGAAGTGTAGGGGGTGCAATGTTTCATCAAACAATAATCGTAGGAGAGTCACCCGCGAACCGAGTGTTGTTGGCTCATAGATTGTGCCATTTACGCTTAGGTAGTCTGCTCCGTTGTAACCTGCGATAGAGGCTATCCAGGGGAATTTTTGCAGGTCATCCGGCGCAAAAACAAGCACGTATGAAACGTTGTAGACCTGCATGATTTGCAGCGATTGATCTTCTGGCAGCATGAATATTCTTGCCAGATCGTGGATTTTCTCTGATGAGCCCCATGTACCAAACATTTGAGTTTCCAGCGCATTCAGCGGGTCTCGGCTGCTTCCGATAGTGTTCCATATGTCTCTTGACGGGTAGGCTTCTATCACTTCTCTGTGACTCCACTGTCTGACTGCTCTCCCGTAGTCCCACCAGCAAAGTATTATTGAGTCATTAGGCGTCAATTGCTCCAATTCAGCAAACGTCTCGGGCATACCTTTCTCTTGCGAAAAGTATGCGAGAACTGCGTCTTCTCTCTGGCCAAAATCTATCCTAAGGGCGACGAAGAGTGATAGAAGAGTCACTATTATCATGACGATTGTAAGAATGAACCACTTTCTACGCCAGAACCTTGTTCTCACGAGTTGACTCCTCTTCCTACCTATGTGGTCAGCACTCTCTAATTTTAACCATGCTGTGTATGATTTGTGGGCCTGCTTGCCTGTAGCAAGCGCTACGCTGCACATTAGCGCGCTCTCCGATTGTTCTAAGCATTAGACTTAAAAGCTTCACAAAAGAAGAATAGCACATGATTTGAACATGCCAGCGCTATATGCCATAACGCATGTTTTCCGTTCATGGAAACTCTTCCTTGCACTATTGATAGGCATAACGTTGGCGTCCACATTTTTCGCAGGTATCGACATCAAAGCAAACGCAACCGCGAAGCAAGCTCTAGAACAAGACCTGAGCCAAGTCTATGTTGACATGGTTGCAGGTTTGCCTAACATGCATCCTGAGGAAATACTAAATGCTTCTAAAGACGTGGCTGAGCTGCTTGGAGTTGCAGGAGTTGAAGCCATTTCAACATTTGACGGAGTCATAGGTTCCGAAGCAGACGGCACAATCCTTGACTATGCAAGAATAGTTGGAGTTCAGAATCATTCAAGTGTTTATGACGGTTGGTCTAACCGACCTGAAGAAATAGGCGAAAACGAAACCTATGTTCTCAAAGATTCAAGCTCGGAGCAAAGATATGCAGTGGGGGACGTCATCCCCATGAACATTTCAATCTACCAGAGCGAAGGTACACCTATCTTTTTTACCTTGAATCTGACTGTGAAGGGCTTCACTCAGCTTGATGACAGATCAAAGTCAATTGCCCTAGGAGGGTATTCTTTTCCCTATTACAAAGTTGTGTATGTACCACCTTATGAGGAAAGAGTGATCGATACTCTCATTGTTGATTGGGAAAAGACCATACAGAGACTGCTTGAGATGCAATTGCAACTCAACCCGTCTGGCCGGCAGATTGGAACAGACCTTTTGATATATCTAAATCGAAACGCCTTGATAAACTCCTGGGATATTGGCACGTCAACCAACAACATCAGAGCCCTGCAAGCTCAAATCCAGACCAGAACAGCCGCAGGTTACTCCTTTCAAAACAATCTGGACATGGTTCTCAACAATTTCCGATACAAGTCGTCAGAAATTCAGTTTACATTCACGCTTCTTTCTCTTCCCATATTCTTCATGGCTTGGTACGTTGGAACCACGGTTTCAGACGTATCGTTCAGCCTTCGAAGGCGAGAGATAGGTCTCTTATCCACGAAGGGCTTCTCAAGAGGGCAAATTCAGAGAATATTCTTGACCGAGACCATCATGTTGGGACTCTTGGGGGGATCGCTCGGCGTCCTAGCGGGCTTTCTGTTGAATCCACTCTTCTCTCAGTTCAGAACTGAAATGTTGCTCAATCCGCAGTTAATCAGTCCCTACACGATTGTCTCAACCGTAATTTTCGGAGTCATCATAGCCCTACTTTCAACATACAGTTCTGCCAAGAGAGCCTCTAGGCTCTCTGCCGTCGACGCACTGAGAGAGTATCTTCCCACCGAGGAGATGAGATCCTACAAAAAAAGGTTGCCCTGGATCGCGTTCATCCTCGGAACGTACAAGCTAATCATCTTCATCTTCGGCGTAAACGTGACAGTCCTACTGACCAAGATTAACATGGTGGGACAAAACTTCATTCTCATGATTTTCATCGGACTCGCCATCGCCATTGACGGTGTCCTAACTTACATCGGGCCTTTGCTGTTCTTCTGGGGAGCCACAAAACTGTTCATTCAAGGCTCACTGAAGTTTCAGGAGCTCATGACGCGAGCAGCGAGATTCCTAGGTGATCTAGGCGTGTTGGCAACCAAGAACGTAAGGAGAAATCCTGCACGCTCAGCCGCAATGGCCTTTCTGATAGCATTGATAATAAGCTACGGCGCCCAGGTCACCACTCAACTAGCCAGCCAACAGGACTTCACCACCAGAAGTGTCTACACACAAGTGGGCGCGGACGTGAGCGTTTACGTCAATGTTCCAAGTGAGGCAAGAAACGTCTCGTCCATGATGCTTGCAAACGTTTCTGCAGGTGTAGAAAACTCTACGATTGAATATTCTTTCAGTGCCACATCCACTGGCGCCAGCTACATAGCTGTGAATATGAAGGCAGTTGACCCTGAATCATGGCTCAGAGTCGCGTACTATGAAGGTGACATGTTCACCGGAAACAGTGTCAAAGCTGCCTTCCAAAGCCTGTTAGCCGAAAAGGATGCAATCATCTTGGAAAGAAGCGTTGCGAAGCTTTTGGATCTCAACGTCGGGGACTTCATCACGCTAACCATCGGCAACACTTCAAAGAGGATGAATGTAGTAGGCTACTTTGGACCAGAAGCAGGAGATGAACAGGGCACGAGTTCGCAGTACTGGTCTTTCGTTTCCGAAGAACTCTATAAGGAGGTCAGCAATTCTGTCAGCGCTTACAACACAAGGATACTGCTCAAGCTTAGACCTGGAGAAAACGGTACAGAAGTTGCCGAAAACATTCGCAGTCTTGGTTTAAACATAAGCCGAGTAGATTCATTTGATGAGGAATATACTGGTTCTCAATCAGACGTTACTACGGTCGGATCGCTGGACGCTCAGCGACTGGGCATCGTGTTTGCAGTTCTGGCTGCATCAGTCGGGACAGCGCTCGTCAGCGTGGTAAGCATGACTGAGAGAAGCCGCGAAGCCACAATAATGAGCGTCAAAGGCTTATCATACAAGCAACTCGTAATAATGTTCCTAACGGAAAACCTTGCAGTTGTAACTTTCGCCGTAGTTTTGGGGATTTCTGTGGGGTTTGTTGCGGCGTATGGAAACATTTCTGCCACTAACAGTTTCATAGCGTCCACTGCCATTATCAAACACCGGCTCATATTTTCGGTGGACGCAATCCTCATGTTGATTTCATGCGTTGCACTCATTTTCGTCTCTACGATACTACCAATATTGGTCATATCGAAGGGATACGTAACCAAACTTGAGAGGATGGTTAGACTGAGATGAAAGGTCTAGACGTGAGAGTCAACAACCTGGTCAAAGCGTACCGGCTTGGCAAGATTGAAGTGCAGGCTCTAAGAGGACTAAACATGGACGTCAAAACCGGCGAATTCATCGCCATCATAGGGCCGAGCGGAAGCGGAAAAACCACTCTGCTCAACGTATTGGGCGGCTTGGATGTTGCAACCGCAGGCACCGTGCAGGTGGGAAGTGTAGATGTGAGTGCCATGACCCCAACACAACTTGTTGATTACAGGAGAGAAACGGTTGGTCACATATTCCAAACACTAAACCTGATTCCGACGCTGACTGCAACAGAAAACATTGAACTCCCAATGATTGCACGCGGGATTTCAAGAGGAAAAAGGAAAGAACGAGTGCAAGAGCTTCTTGAAATAGTCGGCCTAACCGACCGTGCCAATCACAAGCCAGAAGAGCTTAGCGGGGGAGAACAGCAACGCGTGGCTATGGCCGCAGCACTTGCGAACGACGCGCCGGTTATCTTGGCTGATGAGCCTACAGGCGAGTTAGACACGGTCAATGCAAAAATCGTTGTGGACTATCTGTCAAAGGTGAACAGAGAACTAGGCAAGACCGTCATAATGGTTACACACGATCCAAGCGTTGCAAGAAGAACCGACAGAATCTTGCGCATAGAAGACGGCGTGATCAAGATGGCATCGACTCCAACAGAAATGATCGGTGAGGAAAAAGCCGTATCATATGTTGATCAGTTGAGGGCCAGAATAGGAGAAATAGATGTGCAAATGGTACAGTTAGACAAGGATTTCAAGTCCAGCAATATTAGTGGTGACGAATACGTGGAAAAGAGACAGAGTCTCAAGAGAACAAGAGACAGCCTGAGAGAGGAACTGCACAGAATGGGCGTGGTAACCTAGCCAGCAACCTTTTGTCCACCATATGATTGTTTGGAAAAGAACTCGTAACAACTGGAAAAATAAGTCAGGAAAACGTGAAAACCATAAGTCGAGAGCTAGTCCCATTAGAAACCGTAAAATCTGGTTCTATACTGAACAGGCGATGGCGTCTATTTCAATAACCGCGCCTGTCACGGGCAATTGTGCCTGAACCGTAGTTCGAGCTGGAGGGTTCCTTCTGAAATACGTGCCGTAGACATCGTTCATTCTCTTAAAGTCCTTCATGTCCGCTAGGAAAACCGTTACTTTGACCAATTTTGTCAGGGGCAAACCGGCAGCCTCAAGTATTGACTTCATGTTTTCCAAAGCCCGCTCAGTCTGTGCCTCAATGCCATTGGCTATTGTTTTGGTCTTAGGATCCATACCTACCTGCCCTGAGATGAAAAGAAAATCGCCAGCTCTTATGGCCTGAGAGTAGGACGCAATTGGCAAAGGTGCTCTCTCGGTTCTAACGACTTGCATCTTTACATTCCTCTAATTCCAGTCTTGGAAGAAATCGTTTAAGCTTTTCCAAATCTCACACACCCAGCATAGGTGCGCAAGAAGGTACCAGGCAAGAAAGTGACGAAACGAGAGTTTAAAAACAGGAGGATCCAACATTAAGAATTTCAGGACTACGCAATTTTCGGGTGCGCTTTGACCAAAAACCTTGCATAAATCGTGTTCAGATTTCTCATTGTTGACCAGTTCTGAACAAACTCCAGAACAACGCGTGTTAGTATCCACACGGGCTCCCGGACCTAGATACCCGTTAACATGGTCCATCTGCTGCCTCTTCAAATTCCATCACACATAGATGGAACTCATGCGTGCAGCAAGAGAAGGTTAAATGCGAAGCATTACAAAGCAGCATTACGTCTGACGTACAAAGCAACATTACGTCTGACGTAAAATCATAGACCGGTAGGGGGTCATCGTTGAAAGGTTTCAGCAGATCAACGATGACAGACTACATTCTGAAGTATAGCAGAGACGAGGGGCGTCAGCTCCACGATTCTTCAAGTGCGCGTTACGGAGAAGTCCGGAAACATCGGTCTCGAGCAATCTTGAAATACAGCTTCTGATCGACTGAGCTTGATTAGAATGATTGAAGAACTGCACGTGCAAAACCGAGATGATTGGCATGCTTGGCTCAAAGAAAATCATCATACTAAGAAAGAAGTCTGGCTGATTTATTACAAGAAGCACACTGAAAAACCCAGCATATCATATGACGATTCAATTGAGGAGGCATTGTGTTTTGGGTGGGTGGACAGCATCATAAAGAAAATTGATGATGAGAAGTTTGCCAGAAAATTCACTCCTCGCAGAGGCAAGAGCAGATGGTCTGAAGCAAACAGGAAGAGAGCCGAAAAGATGATCGCGGAAGGAAAAATGACGGAAGCCGGACTCACCAGAATCAAAGAAGCTAGAGTCAGTGGAAAATGGTTACACAATCATGCCAGCAGGCGCCACAAAAAGAGACCAATGGTCCCCTCATACTTGCAAGATGCATTAACAGCCAACAAGAGAGCATCAGATAACTTCAACAGACTCGCCGAGAGCTACAAGAGAAATTTCGTCCTATGGATCAACAACGCCAAGATGAAAAACACACGCAAAAAGCGTATCGCAGAGACAATGAGACTTCTCAAACAAAATCAGAAATTAGGACTGAAATAAGCCGCAAAACGCGCCGTTAACGCGCGCTTGGCATAGTAAGCTCTTGGAGACATTCTCTTCCGGATCCTTGACACATAATAAATCTGGAATATGGATATTGCCAGCCAGATGACTAGGAAGAGGATAGATATCACTCGTAATTCCAAACTCTGAACGAATAGGTTCACGGCAAAAAGAGCCACGAAGAGAACAGCAGTAATCACCTGTATTATTCTCAGCCTCTGAATTTTCTTCCTAGAAACCCAAGCTGCCTCCGATGCCGACCTTAGTTCGCCTATCTGTTTCAGTCTTTCCTCAGAAAGATAGTATTTACCGTTCACCTCAACAAAAACTCCTGACTGACCCAGACGCCTCTTCATCGCAACCTCAAAACCCGGCGGAAGACCCAGCTCTTCAGCACTCATCGCCTTGTCCGAACTGACAGCTCCCTTCTGCCGAAACCTCTCGACAACTTCGTAATACCATTTTTCGATTTCTTCATGCCGGTCAAACATCATATCACGACTGGAAGCAAGGTTCTGTTTAGTTCAGGCTCTCATTCAGCTCAAACATGTTCGACTAGGTTTAAAAGATATGCGCCCGATTCTACATGACGTAGACCACCACCATCCTTAAGCTCAGCTACGAATCTTATGCTTCCACTCAAAAAGCAAATAGTTCAGTTTTGTTTGAGGCTTGCCGAGGCCTGGTTTGACCCCGAATCGTCAAGTTAACCGCGCGCTTCTCGGCATCAGTTTCGTTTGTGCCATTCAAAACCACTTATCACCAGTAAACCGACATTCGCTTGCTATTTGGACATTGCAAACGTCAAGGCTTTTGAAAAAAGCGGCTCAGATGCTTTATGGTTGCCAAGGTGGTGATGTCCAAGGGAGCACTATTTTCTTCTGTTGATCCATCTGTTTCCAGTAATCCCATTCGTTAGCGGTCATTCGTTCTATTTCTTCGATTTTGTCATCGCTCAAGTGTTGAAACCTTTTCTGCATCCTCAAGTATTCCTTGACATGTTTTCTTTGTTCCGGCTTGTAGCTCAAACTGAATTCCCCGTTTTCATACTCCCATGAGACCCACAGCCCAGTATCCAATGCGCTCCTGCTCAAGTCCACGGTGTACTTGGGATCAGCAAACCAGCCCTTTGGGCAGGGTACGAGTAAATGGATAAATGCAGGACCGTTGGCCTCCAAAGCTTTCTTCGCTTTGTTGATGAAGTCCAAGGGCGGGTAGAGCGTAGCTGTCGCCACGTACCTCACGCCGGGGTGTGCGGCGACTATCAATGCCACGTTCTTCTTCATTCGCGCGTTGCCAAGTCTTTTCAGCCTGCCGGGCGGCGTGAACGTTGTCGAAGCTCCCCACGGAGTCGTACTTGATGCTTGAATCCCAGTGTTCGCGTATGATTCGTTATCGTACAGAACGAACAGAAGCCTCTTGTAATCATAGCCCATGGCCATCGACAATCCCGACAAACCCATGTCGCCCGTGCCTCCGTCTCCGCCAAAGACGACGACGTTGACGTCTTCCTTCTTCCTTTTCCCCTTCATCATTAATGCTCTGAACGCTGCCGCGGTTCCAACGCCGGCTGCTCCTCCAGCACCGAGTTGGGTGTGGTACCAAGGCACCGAGTACGGCGAGCTCAGGAATTGATGCCCGTTCGCCACGTACATGCATCCGGTCGGGCCGAGAACCACCGTGTTAGGACCTGCTGCCTTAAGCAACAAACGGTAACCCAAAGCCGCCCCGCAGCCAGCGCATGTCCTGTGTCCGCTGGTATAGAGATCGACGGATGGAACGTCTCTGATCGTTCGGATCAACTGGCCCTCGCTCATGAATCCTCACCTCTCAGCGTCGGCCACCACACGTGTTTCTCAGCAGCTCTTCTTCCTGTCCCTTTTTTCAGGATCCGAAAAGCCTCCTCAAAATGCTCGACGGAAGGCTCTCTGCCCCCGACGAACATGAAATCCATTAACAACGGTCGTGAATCACTCTCATACAGAGCTGATCTCACCTCATTGAACAACACGCTTGAAGAGTCTGTGGAGCCGAAAGAATATGAAAAATCAATCACACCCACAGTCTTGACGTTTTCCAGCACCTCAACGAGTTCCCTGTGCGGAAAAGGTCGGAAATACCTTATCCGAACAACCCCTACCTTGACACCTTGCCCACGAAGTTTTTCAGCAACGTACATCGCGTCTTTGGCGTACGCTCCCATGGTGACGAGCGCTATTTCGGCGTCCTCCATGTGACTGGTATCGATGAATGGCGGATACTCTCTTCCAACTATACTCGCATAGGCTTTCCAAGCCTGTTGGATTACATCTCTGGCCTTCGCCATGGCGTTATCCACGACTTTCCGAAGCTCAGGACCGATAAGAGAAGGCGCAATGTGCTGTGCCTTGGTTACAGGTCCAGAAGCAGGATCAAGCGGGTAGGGAGGTCTGTACGGAGGGAGAAACTTCACAACTTCGCCTTTGCTTGGCGGCTCAACCGGTGCGGATATGTGTGTGATCGCTGCGCCGTCCACTGCTACAAAGCTTGGCAGAAGCACCATGGGATCCTCCGACACTCTGTACGCGACTAATATCATGTCTAAGGCCTCTTGAGGATCTTTGGCCCATGACATGAGCCAGCCTTGATCTCTGAAGGTGAGTACGTCATTCCACTCCATTCCGAAGTTGCCTGGGTCATCAAGAGATCTGCAGCCAGCCATCGCAACAACGGGCAGTTGTCCCAAGGCCGTGACGATTATTGGTTCTGCCGCATACGCTAAGCCCACGCCTGAACTCCCCACAAAGGTTCTGGCTCCAACCGCAGAAGCATGTTTGACTATCTCGAACTGGGAATGCTCAGAATCTGCACCGATTATCTCGGCAGTAAACTCTCCGTCAGCCAACATCTTGGCCAGGGAGTTCATCACTCCTGTGTATGGTCTGATAGGGTACGCAGCTATCACGTCAACGTCGGCCAGTTTCACGGCTTCAGCTATCACCCGCGTTCCGGTCCACATGTATTTCTTAGGCAGAACCTTCGTAACAGACTTTGCTGTTGCTTTTGAACGACTCACATCTTTCACCGTTTAGTAGCCATATTCGACGAGTGCATCTTCGATCGTCGTTATTTCTTCTTCAGTCAATCCTTCTGCTGCCAGCAATTCGCTCGTCATGCTTATTGCTTTTGAGGGACAAACCCGTTCGCATATGCCGCAACCCTTGCAGTAGTTCAGGTCGATTTCAATACGTTTGGAGTTGATTGCGCCATCTGGACAATAGAGAGAACACATTTTACAGTCAGTGCATTTGTTCTTGTCTATCTTCGGTCTCATGTATCTCGCGAAAGACGTAGTGAACCCCACGTTCTTTTCGTTGGGAAGGGGGCCGAATTCAATCAACCCCGGTGGCAATGCTTGCCACGACGGCATCGCTTTCATTCTTCCCGCGTAAGACAGCGCTTCAGCCGCTGCTCTCTGATAGCTTCGGTACGTCTTCAGATCCCATGCTCCCTTTTCAGACTTGAGAGCTGGTTTTAACCTTCGGGCCTGTGCCATTTTTGCCTCTTTTGCATTGATATTGACTTCAACTGGTTCCACATCTGAATAGACTCTTCTTACGAGACTGGTTTTGTTGCCTGCCCCTGTTGAATCGAGCGCATCCAGTAAATCATCAAGGCTCAACTGGTTCCAAGCTTTTGTCAACGCGGCCAGCAAGGGAAAAGCGATGTTAGAGTCATACTTCCTAGCTCTTACCACAACAAGCTTTCCATGCCAGTCCTGTGCGAGGCATCTTTTCTTTACCAACCGTGTGATTTCTTTGGCTGAGAGCGACGTGTTTACGACGAGAACGGCATCTTTCTTTGCGCCGTCGAAAAGTAGCGCTCTTTGAGAAGTCTGGCTGACCAGTATCGTTGGTTCCATCACGACTATGGCACTGAATATTTCTCCGAAGGGTTCGACTTCTTCGTGCAGAGTTACTTCAATTTTAGGATTGCCTATAACTGTGTAGAATATCATAGGTATGTTGTCCCGTTCTGGAGAGTCATCATACCGCATATAGTAGTACGATTCCCGACCTGACAGCACCCCCGCAGTCGCTAGAGTGCGAGAGAAAGTGCCTGCGTGCCCAGTATTGAGCACGCCTCTTCCATGAATGATGACCCAATCCAACTGGTCATATTCTGGATTCACGCCTTTCACATCCAGCTCCATGCAGCAGCAATCTAATAAGTCTAATGTCAATTTTGCAGGAATTCGCTACGATGATCATCCGACTTTTGTCCGAGGCCACTGTAAGGGGAAAAAAGGACTTGGCATTATTCACCACCCTATCGCGTAAGCCTTCATTCCCCGAGGAGAAGCTCCTCCAAACATTGCGCCAGTTTCTGCGTCGTATCGGATGGCGAGACACCGACCGTGGCTCCATGGCGCGTCCATGACCACTTTGTGTCCCTTTTTCTCAAGTCCCAGAATGACTTCCTCAGATATGCCAGTTTCTGCATGCATCACCCCAGGGTGGGCTGCGTGAGGCCAAAAAGACCCTGGAAAATGAGTTGAGTGAACTGTCGGTTTGTCTAGGGCAAGCTGAACGTCCATGTCGAAGTCAATGTGGTTTAGAAAGAACTGAAGCGTCCACTGATCCTGCTGGTCTGCTCCAGGCGTACCGAAGGCTAGGTAATGTTCTTCCTCTTTCATCACCAGACTGGGGCTCAGGGTGGTGCTCGGCTTTTTCCCCGGCTCTAATCGCTCAACATGTCCGGGGTCGAGATGGAACATTTGAGCTCGAGTGTTCATGCAAAATCCCAAGCCGGGTATTATAGGTGAAGTGGAAACCCAGGCGCCACTGGGCGTTGCGGAAATCATGGTCCCAAATCTGTCAACAGCCTCTAAATGCACTGTGTCACCTTCTGATTGTCTGCTACTTTCAGGTTTTGGTTTTGAAGGTGATACTCCTCCCGGTCTCAATTCCATGGATGCATGATCTGGGTCAACGAGAAGTCGACGACTCTCAGCGTATTCCTTTGAAAGGAGCCTGTCCAAGGGCACTTTGACGTAGTCTGGGTCAGCATAGTATTGTTCTCTGTCGGCAAAAGCAAGCTTTGCACACTCGATCACCGTGTGAATATACTCGACGGAGTTGTGACCCATCCGTTGCAAGTCGAAGCCTTCAAGCAGGTTCAGCTGCTGCAGTAGCACCGGACCCTGCGTCCAAGGGCCACATTTGAAAACGTTGTAGCCTCGGTAGTCTACAGTGACGGGTTCTTCAAAACGCCCGCTATATGATGCAAAATCCTCCAGGCTGAGCAGGCCGTGATGCTCTTTGCCGTAGATGTCTCGACATTTGAAAGCCTGCATAAAATTGATTATTGTCTGGGCGATGTGACCGGAATAGAAATAGTCTCGGGCTGCCTGCAGACCTGCTTCGCGTCCATTTTGTCGGGCTTCCCTCTCAACCTTTATGACCTCTTTAAAAGTGCGAGCCCATTCAGGATTGCAGATAACCTGTCCAACTTGGGGCACCTGTCCGTCGACGAGGAATATCTCGGCTGAAGAGTGCCACTCTTTGAGGAATCTTTCAGCGACACTTAACGGCCTTGATTTCGCTTTGCTTCCGTTCACGGTGTAACCGACCTCTTGGTTAGGTTCAACTAAGCTTCTTCTAAGCTCTGGATAAATCAGAAAACCTTTAGCGGCCAACTCTACTGCAGGTTCCAACACCTCTTCGAGTGTCATGGTTCCAAACCTGTCCAAAGCTCTAATCCATGCGTCGAAGGCGCTTGGCACTACGGCTGGGAGGAAACCATCCGGAGGGATCAAATCATAATCATTTTCTTTGAACCAGTTTATGGTCGCCACCTTTGGCGCGGGACCTTGACCATTAACGGCAATCACTTTCTCCTCGTCAGCTGAGTATATTAGGATGGGCGATTCACCTGCAACACCGACCAGATGTGGTTCGACGATCGTTAAGCAAAACCACATCGTGGCTCCCGCGTCGGCAGCATTGCCTCCCCGCTTAAGACAGTGGAATCCAGCTTGAGAAGCAAGATAGTGCGTCGAAGTCACCATGCCATTGGTTCCCATCAAAACTGGTCTAGTTGTGAAATCCACATTCAACTCCTCGACTCAGTACGCGCAAAATGATATCTCGCCAAGATATAATACATTTCTGTCTGCAGATGAGCCAGCTGAGTGCGTACATATCGATTTTCGACATGTTACCATTCTCGCAACTCTGGATATAAGTTGAGATGACTCTGAAGTGTTGCAAGTGATGCGTTGAAATGGGCACCCGACTTGAGCGAAAGAAATTCCTAGAATTGTTTGATGCGCTGTGGCAGAAAGGACCGAAGACCGAATACAAGAACCCTGACAATTGGGCTGCTCATTAGTTTAGACATGTAGGAGATCCAGCGATGAAGCAGAAACAGTATGACGAATGGATCGAAAGACTTGGTGAAATCGGAACATTGCACACTGAGAATCTTGCGACGATCAGGGAATTTGAGGAATTACTGCACGTCTTCCACCCTAGTCTTGTGGATGAATGGAACGCCATGAACCATTGGGAAAGGCTGAGACTGATTGAGTTCATAGTGAACGCAAGTGCCAAAATGATGATCGCTCATTGAGCGCAAAAACTCAGTCTACCGCATCTCGAAAGACACAAGGCATAAAAGCGTTGCAAATGAGAGTAACTCGTGCGTTTCTATGGAAGCAGTTGCTGTTAACAGAGCCACTGAGAAGGGGGATTAAAGCTCTCAGCAAGAAGCTGAATCAGCTTCTGGAAGACAAGAATGGCAAGCTCTATCAAGATAACGTTGTGAAATTCAGCATTCCAGAGGAATACGTCCGAAAGGCTTTTTCTGAAGAGGCTCTAGTAGAAGCAGCACGTTCTGGAAAAGCAACTTTTTATCTGGCATTGAAGAACAAGTGCAAGATGCTGGGCTTTGCCCAAGTTGTAGGACTCGACCCTACGACAGCAGAGCTTGACCGTATAGTAGTCTTTCCAGAATATGAAAGAATGGGGATAGGCACTAAACTGTTGAAGAGAACCATTGCAGACCAGAAAAAGGAGAAAGTGAAGACGATTGTTGTCAAAGCTGAAAGGGATGAAGCACATGCCAGAGCATTCTATGAGAAGAATGGCTTTGAACAGGCAAAAGAGGAAATCTTGAAATTCCCATGGGGAAAAAGCATTCCTCTTGTCGTATACCGTTTTCAAGTGACATTTAGATGAAAAGAGCGCACATCACTTCTTGACTTTGTCTATTTCGGCATTGCAGCGAAATGGATTTGACTGGAAATGTTCGAACTCTCAATGGAATGATACCAAAGGCTAAATACAAAGCTGCGAAGAGCTCTCGTGAAGGTTGAGGGAAAAGGCATGAACACTTCTTCCTTCTCGAATGAATATGCCATATTCTGCCACGTGCGCTCTCTTTTCTGAGTGAAGGTGAATGCTTGCACCTCCTGCCACTTTTCCATCAACCCCAGCAACCAAGTAACGCATCCCAGCTTTTGTTCCACGTTTAAACCATCGGCGTTCTTCTTCCATGTCCATTATCTCAGTGTTCATGAGAAGGAACTTGCCCTCTCGGATTACGCTGTTTAGCGCTTCCACAACGTCGGGCAGATCAACCCCTTTCAGCTAGTCAAGAGTAGCTGTTCGGCCGTCCGAAAGCCAGAAAACCTTGTATACCATCAAACATCCTTGTTCCTTATCGTTCTGAAGGACACAGATAAGCTTGTGTTTTCTGCTTATGATATTCGCAACTGGATAGCGCGGCTACGATATCCTGAGCTTGACTATTCTGTCCAGTAGACCCATTTACCTGAGGCCTCAGATTTCTTCAGCAACCCTTTATTTGTTCTTCGTTCAAGAGAACCGATGATCCTATCCTCATTACCTTCAGTGACGAGACCTCGTGCTTGCAAGGCCTTCATTACCTCTGCTATTGTTCTCTTTTCAGGCCGCTTGAAGAAGCCCTCGTGACTCAGGTTCTTAAAGGCTCGATTCGCTTGACCACCCAGGTTTGAGGATCGCTACTCCTCGCGCGCGTTGCTTCTTTTGAACTTTCGAAGCGGAAATGAATCTTTCCTGAAGCCGTTCAAATGAAGTACCAACTAACTTGATGTTTTCTAAGCACGCTTCTCCTAGACCCCTTTTTGCAAATTCCTGTATCACCGGCATCTTATGCGGATCAAGACCAGCAAGAGTCGCACCGACTGTCTCCACGGCAACAGCGTCTCTGCCAACAAGCACAGTATTCATTCGCACAGGAGCATCTCCTGCACCGTGCCACAGGTAAGTACCGTCAAGCACAGCAAGGTCCACCCCGCCTATTGCCTCATAAACATCCGCGAGAAGCATGGGAAGAACCTTGTGATACTTAATTCTCTTCGAATCCAGTATACAGCCGAAAAGATTCTTAAGAATGCTCCCACTCTCGAAGGAGCGTAGTATATGTGTGTCAACCAAGACGTTGGGTTTGAATAGTATATGTGGCAAGTCCATTTATTGGTTTGCAATTTTAACTCTTCTGGTCTCTGAATCACCCGAAAGGTCGAACGACACAACTCGCTGTGAGTAAAGTTCCTTCCAGATTTCAAGCCTCTCTGAGCCAGTGCCTCTGTAATTGTCGGATTCAGCCACGAAAACCTTTGGCGCCCTGTCGAAGCAATTGATGATTGCATTGACCAAACCTACTGAGGCATGGTTCTCTGCCTTATGACTGAACACCCCAACCTTTATCACGACATGTCTTTCCGCTGCATTCAGGTCAACTATTCCACCGATAAGGTCCAGAGCCCGGTTCAACTGGACCGCGTTCTTCTCATCAAATTCAACCACAGCGACCTTCGAAGTCAACGTCAAACCTCACTCGTGTACAGTAACAAAGATTCTGAATGCTCCTCATCAAAAAAACCTTCCTCTTAGACGAACCCTATTCACCTTAATACCCTCCAAGACTTAGAAACCGCATAGACGGATTTCTCCCAATTCCATGTTCGCATGACCTTTTTCGTCCAGACGCAGATGTATCAAACTGTTTAAGAGAATTTGTGGAGAATACTTCTACCGGCAGAAAATGAACAATGCTAAACCACTGAAATGTCAGAAATGCGGAAGACCCTTGGGTTACTTGACTGTGGTTGCTAAGGGCCTAACAGTCTTGCCACAGCTTCAAGATGTGAAGTTGATTGCTATATGCATGGAATGTTCCCAGAAGAGAAAATAGTCAGCGGCTCAAAACAGCTTAAAAAAGACTGTTAGGAGCGTCCGCTATTACTGATACGTGAGAAGCAAACAAACTAGAAAGGGATAAGACTGAGCAAAAACGTTTTAGCCCTGGTGTTCACAGTTAACCGAGGGAAAGCATTTTTGAGCAAACGGCATGCGAGATTTTCCCGTTGCCAGATTCTTATGTTGAGCCTGGCTCTTACTGTTTTTGTTTTTGCCGTTTTTGCTATCGCTTTCTACAACAACGTCGCGTTTCTAGCAATTGCGATACCATTGCTGCTTTTTGTCGCCATATATCTCTTCAAGCCAACAATCATCAATCGCAACTTTCTTGGCTGGCAAAGCAAAGCGCGCGTCATCACATGACTGACTGCTTCGGCAAAGCCGCTTTTTTCTTGACTTGAGACATCGTCCGTATTAATTGGCATGTCATTTCTATGTGCCAGGTTCTTTCCACTCATCTCTGAGTATGCTGAAAAGAGCGGCATCCCTCCATTCTCCTCTGCTGAAAAAGCTTTTTCGCACTATTCCCTCTTTTCTGAAGCCAGCTTTTTCCAACACTCTTTGAGAGGCCATGTTTCGTGGGTGGGTTTCAGCTTGGATGCGAACTATATTCTTAGAGAGAAACAGATAGTCTATCATGATCTTGATTGCTTCACTACCGTAGCCTTTGCCTCTTTCGTTTGGCAAAAGGGCGTATCCTATGGCCGTGCGACCTGAACTTAGAAAATGAGCTATTAAGCCGATTTTGGTTCCATCCTTTTTCTCTATGCCGAACCATTGTCCCTCGGTCAGTTTGTCGTATTGCCGTTCCAAGTCAGCCTGGGTCTCTTGGATAATGGGCTCGTATTCACCCATTATTCCGACCTCGTTGTCCCATTCCTTCACGAGGGACAGATCTTCCTTTTCCATTATTCTGAGGTTCACGTTCTTGCCTACAAACAATCTTCATGCCCACCTTTAACGGCTCACTAATCTTCATCTAGCTATTTTATCAGCGTTATCGTCCTCGGTCTTATTCCTCTCACGCAAACTGTTCTTCCCTTCAAACGACGCTACCAAGTGTTCACTAATGCTTCTGTTGTCAACTGATTTCATAGCTTCTGTTCTGCGGGACTGCATGAGTATCTTTCCAGTCGACAGGACCCCTGGAAAACCTGTGTTCCAGTCTTCCGAGAACAATATCCCAGGCACGCTTGAAATATTGTAACACCTTGTCCCATTCTTCGCCTTTTCTCCACCCAAGATGGGTCAGCCTTACCCGAACTTGATTCGGGCCAAGCGGATAGAATTGAACCACGACCCACGTGCGTCGTCCTTGGCGGACATTCGGGTACTGCGGCGGCGCATTCCATTCGAACGAAAGCATTTCCATAGGGAGAAAGCTGAGTATCTTCAAATCCTCACTTCCTCTGGAACCCTTTGGAGCGTCAACGTCAAAGAACAACTCATACGGTCCGCCCACTGCGAGCCTGATGTTAGCCTTCGGGGCAAAGAAAGTGACAGCACCTTCTGGCGTAGTCCAAGCGTCCCAGACCACCTCTAAAGACGCGTTGACGATTACTTCCTTTCGAATCATCCGTCTCTGCATCAAAGAACAACCTTGCATCAGTTTTACAGACTATCCTCGTTGAAGAATGTTTTCTTGAACTCTGGCAGGGCGCACAAATGATAGACTCTGCAGGGCAAAAAACCCAAGAGCCCTTCAGAACCAAGACAGGGTTCAGGAGAAAACAACTGAGGCGACTCGTAAGGAAGGAATACATTCAGGTCTTGACTACTGCAGAGAAAAAGACAGATGCTGACAAAATAGCTCATGTCTTAGTGCGCTCACTTCCTAGATTTATCTCTTGGTTTCACTGCCTGCGGAAGAAGCGTCAACTGGATCTGAAGCTATCTTGAATTGAGCGGTGCACATTATCAAAAGGATTCTGGTCAAAGGTTCTCTTGCCACGCAGCGACTACCATGCCTGCGCAACTCGGCTGAGAATTGTTGTAGAAGTCAAAGCAAGCAGACACAGCGTTTCGGCATCCAGCAAAGTATATATTGCAAAAGCAATAATAGAAGGAGAACACGCTGACGTTTGACTTATCGATGTATAAGAGGTGTTGTCATGAGCACGCATGCGGAAGATTTGAAACTCAGGTTGATGACGATTGAGCTTCTCAGAACAGCCAAGTACAAGAGAAATATAACCTACCGCGAGCTCGCCTCTAAAACAGGCCTCCCCGTCACGGTCCTCAGCCGATATGCGAAAGGCCACGTGCTGCCCAACACGGCCAGGGCTAAGCAGTTGTGGAAAGTCCTCACGAGACTCGTCGGCCTCGAACCAGAACTCCGCAGCAGAATAAAATTCGACGAGGACGGCTATTTCGACAACACCGAAATCATAGGCGACTACAACATTCTCCAGCAAGCCGCGAACCACGCCCTCTCAAATTTCGCAGGAAAACGCGTCACAAAAGTCCTCTCAGTCGCCGTGGACGGCATACCCCTCGCAACCATGATCGCAAACGCCCTAGGCGTCAACCTCGTTCTGGCAAAACGAACCAAAGAAGTCGGTGTAAAAGCGTTCCTCGAAGAAACCTACGTTCTCCTTAAAGGCTCAGGAGTCACCTCAACACTCTACATACCAAAAGAAGCCATCAAAAAACGCGACAGTGTACTCGTCGTCGACGACATGATAAAAAGCGGAGAAACCCAAGCCGCACTCGTCAGCCTCATCAAAAAAGCCAAAGCAGAAATCTCAGGAGTCTTCCTCCTCATAGCCGTCGGCGAAGAATGGAAAAAAACCCTCAAACTCGCAGGCGAATGCCCAGTAGAAGTCATAACCTACGTCAAACCGCCGTACGACCAAACAACCCACACTTAATAAGCCCCATACCCAAGAACCGATACGCTACGCAGAACCTGAATCTTGCAGAAGATTGAGTCTCAAAAGAATCACGGACTCAGTGCTCAAAAACAAGCCTCTACCACATGCAAGCTTCGCCCTCCCAACATGGGCTCGTAGGCATCTCAACTGGGCTGGACAGCATGTCGCGTTTTCACTTTTTCTTCGTGAAAATGCAAGGCTCTACAGGAGTTCGGCACTGCAAAGCAGGGTGGTACAAGCACTTCCTCTTCTTGACTCTGCGTTCGCCTTCCCCATCCAAGAACGAGTTTTTGCACTTCGCCTTCTTCACGACATGGCCTCGTCAGAGCTCAAGTCTCCCATCAGATTCGAAAACTCGTGAACCATCTATTGCTTTCCCTTCAATTCTCCGAAATACATAGGTCACAGTCAACATTGAAAACACGCGCCTCTGACACAGACCGAAAGCTTTTATTGAAGTATAAAACTTACTTTGCCACTACCATCGGAAGATGATGCCTCATGAGTCTGCAGAAAGGAGCTTTCGTGCTAGTAGACTACGTCGGCAAAGTGAAAGAGACGGGTGAAGTGTTCGACACCACCCGCGAAGAAATAGCAAAGAAAGAGCACATGTACAAGGAAGGCGACATCTACGAGCCCAAACTCGTGGTCATCGGCGAAGGATGGGTCATCAAAGCACTGGACGAAAACCTGGCAACGATGGAAGTGGAAAAACCCGCCGTGGTCGAGATCCCCCCGGACAAGGCTTTCGGTCTGAGAGACCCCGAAAAAGTCAAGCGTGTCCCGCTCAAGCAGCTGCTCGCTAAAGACATCACGCCAAACATTGGAATGCGCGTCGAGTACGGCGGCAAAACCGCCACAGTTCGTGCCATGGGAGCAGGAAGAGTCCTCCTCGACTTCAACCCTCCACTTGCGGGAAAAACCCTCATCTACGAAACAACAGTCACGAGGAAACTCGAGACAGTTGAAGAGAAAATAGCCTCGCTAATACATCGTCGAATGCTCGCGGTCGAACAGTCCAAGTTCCAGTTTACGTTGAAACCAAAAACCACCGTTAACATCGAAATGCCCGAAGAAGCCTTCTACCTAGAAGGAGTTCAACTGGCCAAAAGAGGCATAGCTGCGGACATCCAAAAATTCATCGAAAACATAACCACAGTCAAGTTCGTCGAAACGTTCAAGGCCGAACCAAAGAAAACCGACGCCAAAACAGAAAAAGAGTCAACGAAAGAACCGGCAAAAGAGTCGCCCAAAGAACCCACTAAGGAAACTGCAAAAGAAGCTGAAGAGAAGCCGACGGCGGAAGTCGAAGCCAAAACCTAGTCCCTATCATGCATATCTAGAAGCCTGCGTCGGGCGTCAGTTTTTTAGATGACTTCGGTCACTCTGGCGAGGTGTTCATATGATCCTCGTCTCAGGTCCAGCTTGTTCAGAATCGTGTACCTCTCAGGTCTCATGCTTGTGGCCATCTTCAAGGCCCTAATCACGTCTTCTCCTTCTACGCCGAGTTCTCTTGAGTTGGTAGGCGCTCCGAGCTTCTTCAAAGCATCTCGGACACGCTTCCAGTTTCCTCCATGCAGGTACGTCATCATAATCGTTCCAACACCGCATCTCTCGCCGTGCATGCAGTGGTTGGGCCTAATCAAATCCAAAGCGTGACTGAACAGATGCTCTGAACCGCTGCAGGGACGACTGCTCCCCGCGATGCTCATCGAAACCCCGCAGCTTATCAGCGCCTCAAGGAGAATCCGAAGGCCCTCCTCACTTTTAGCCCTCATCAGCTTCACGTTCTGCATAACATGCTTCGCACTCATCAACGCCAAGCTTGCGGCATAGCCGCCGTAATACTCGTTTGTATCCTCATGCGCCAGCTTCCAATCCTTCACCGCCGTAAACTTTGCAATAACATCCTCACAACCGCTCACGGCGAAACGCCATGGAGCCCGCATGATAATCTTTGTGTCCGCCACGATGGCCAATGGTGCCTGAGCCATAACTGAGTAGGGCTTCTCCGAACCCTTGATAGAAGAGAGGGGACTCGCAATCCCGTCGTGAGACGCTGTCGTGGGCACACTGATGAAAGGAACACCCTGGTTCGCCGAGCTGCACTTTGCAACGTCAATCTTTGTCCCACCACCCACAGCGAACACGATTTGAGGCTTCAACTTTTGTATACTCGCTTCCACCGCCTCAACATCCCTCACTGTCGCATTCTCAACGATGAAAGTCTCGACGGCCATGTCCTCCTTATTCTCAAGAAGCTCCTTAACCCTACTGCCGGCGATGCTGAGAGTCTTCGAACCCGCTATGATGAGCGCGGACTCTGTGAAGCCCAAGCGTCGGGAAATCTGACCTATGCGGTCTATGACCCCATGTCCAACGATGACCTCCCTAGGAAACTGCATCCGATGATGTTTCAATGGCACAACAACCACAGCTCAGCCAGTTATCCACAACCAACTCATAGCGATCTGCCTTCAAACCTTAAAAAGCCTTTTCAATCAACCCCTTGCCATTGCCTCTTCTGTCCGCTGGTGTCCACGCATATCTCAAGCCCTTAAAACGAGTTAAACAATCATTGGCCGGCTCCAGTCTCAAACGAATCGAAATCGGGATTCTGGGAGGGGGAAGGATAAATATGCGTTTTTCCAGTGTTCGCAGTAGAGGAAGACAATGTGACATCCTGCAGAAACTGTGGGAATGAATTGTCGGAAGGCGCCGTCTACTGCCCGAAATGCGGAACACTAGTGCAGGGGGCACCGCAGGCAAGGCTGGCCTATTGGGGTGAAAGGTTCGTGGCTTGGTTGATAGACGTAGTCATCTTAGGAATAATCATGGCCCCCATAGGCGTTCTCACGTGGCTGGGCTGGCCTGGCTTGGCCATCGTGCCGCGTTTGCCGTTCTGGATTCCATTCGTCAACTTCGGACTCAGCAACGCGGTTTACTTTCTGTACTGGATGCTTATGGAAGGAATCTGCGGGCGGTCCTTGGGCAAGATGGTGATGAGACTGAAGGTGACGCGGTTGGACGGTGAGCCCGTGGACTTGATGCAGGCAGCGTTGGAAAGTGTTGGAAAGGCTTTCCTGCTTCCGCTGGACCTTATTCTCGGATGAATCCTTCATCCCAGAAAGAGACAGAGAATTTTCAACTACCTGTCCGGAACAATCGTGCTCAGAACTTGAAAGCGCGCCACAGAGGCCTTCCCTAAACTCGTAGGTCGAAGCCGGTTACACGTGAAAAGTCCGCCATTGCCTCGGCAGCACCATTAATTTCGCTATTTCTTCGCTGACGGCCGTCTATTATGCTTGGGTTTCTTCTGAGCGCAATATTAATTAACACCTTGATCATGATTAGAAGGTGCTACTTCCTTGCGAAGTAATCCGTACCGCATTTAGGTTTTGGGAGAAGATTGCAGAATGTTAAACAACAGTGATGTGATAAACAAGCTGACCCTTAAAGGAACCACCACCATAGGCGTAGTCTGCAAAGATGGAGTGATTCTGGCTTCGGACACACGGGTGACGATGGGTTTCTACGTGGCTCACAAACACGGGAAAAAAGTGTACCAGATTGATGACCATTTGGCCATGACGATTGCCGGAAGCGTCGCTGACGCGCAGATGGCCGTTGACCTACTGTCAGCTAACGCGAGGCTTTACAGAGTTAACCTAGGAAGGCCGCTGCCCGTGAACTCCGCCGCAAGGTTTCTCGCCAATCTGCTGTTCTCAGCCAGGTACGTGCCTCTCTTGGCCCAGGTTCTCGTCGGCGGAGTGGATGACACGGGACCACACGTGTTCTCGATAGATCCCTTCGGAAGCCTGACTGAGGAGAAAGTTGTTTCAACAGGTTCAGGTTCTCCGGTGGCCTACGGTATACTGGAGGACAAGTACCGAGAGGGCGCTGCTGTGAGTGAGATGCTGCCTGTGATCGTGAAGGCCGTGAACGCTTCGATGAAGCGTGACGCTGCGAGCGGAGACAGTTTCAACGTCGCCGTGATTGATGAGAAGGGTTACAGGGACTTGACTGAGAAGGAGAAGAAGCATCTTCTAGCCGATTGAGGAAGTCAAGACGGTGCAGGACTCTGGCAGGGAAAAAATCGAGATCAGCCAATACATCCTAGGCCATGTTCCCAAGGAGGCTGAGGTGACCAGGATTGAGTACGAGGCTTCGACGCTTGCTGTTTACACGAAGAGGCCTGAGGTGCTCGTTGAGCAGAGCAGCATCATCGCTAACATCGTTAACGTGATAAGGAAACGCATCGTCATCCGTTCCGACCCTTCCGTGAGGCTTCAGGAGTCCGAGGCTGAGAGAATCGCGAAGGACATAGTCCCGCCTGAGGCCGAGGTGACCGACATAAATTTTGACCCCAGCCTGGGAGAGATCATAATAGACGCCAAGAAGCCTGGCCTAGTGATTGGTAAGAACGGGGCGGTTCTGCAGGAGATTATTAGACGGACGAAGTGGCGGCCGCATGTGTTGAGAAGCCCGCCGTTGAAGTCGAAGATTGTGACTCACATGCGTCATTATCTGCACTCGGAGAGCAAGGAGAGGGAGCGGATTCTGCGCACTGTGGGCGAGAGGATTTTCAGGCCTAGGGCTTTCGAGGTTGGAGACGTTAGGATGACGGCTCTGGGCGGGTTTCAAGAGGTTGGGAGATCAGCCATTCTCGTTCAGACCAGGGAGAGCAGTGTGCTCATGGACTGCGGCGTAAACCCTGGTTCTACAAGGCCGTTTGAGGCTTTTCCAAGGCTTGACAATCCTGCGTTTGACCTTGGGTCTTTGGATGCCGTGGTCGTGAGCCATGCTCACTTGGACCATTGTGGGCTAGTTCCTTTCCTGTTCAAGTATGGTTATGATGGTCCGATTTACTGTTCGGCGCCAACTTCGAACTTAATGACTCTGCTTCAGCTGGACTATCTGGACGTGGCGAACAAGCAGGGTGCGACGCCTTATTATGATCAGAAGGACGTTCGTGAGTGCGTGTTGCACACGCTGCCGCTGCGGTTCGGCGTTGTCACGGACATTGCTCCGGACGTGAGGTTGACGTTGCACAACGCTGGTCACATCTTGGGTTCTTCGATGGTTCACCTTCACATCGGCGAAGGGTTGCATAACGTAGTGTACACGGGTGACTACAAGTTTTCGCGGACGATGCTATTGGAGGCGGCAACTGTCGAGTTTCCGAGGGTTGAGACTGTTATCACGGAGAGTACGTACGGCGGACCTGATGATGTCATGCCCTCGCGGATGGAGGCTGAGGAGCGGTTGTCGAGGATAGTGAACGAGACGCTGGAGCGAAAGGGCAAGGTTTTGATTCCAGTGCCTGCAGTGGGCAGGGCACAAGAGATTATGCTCATCTTGGACGGTTACATGCGGAGGGGAGTTATGAAGGAGGCTCCGGTCTTTATCGAGGGGATGATTTCTGAGGCGACGGCGATTCACACGGCTTATCCGGAGTACTTGGGCAGGGAGGTGCGGAACAGCATACTGCATGATGGTGTTAACCCTTTTCAGTCGGATTACTTTACGATTGTGGAGCATCCGAGCGTGAGGCAGGAAATCATCGAGGGTGAACCGTGCATTATCATGGCCACGTCAGGCATGCTTGAGGGCGGGCCGGTTATAGAGTACTTTAAGAGTTTGGCTGACAACGAGAACAACTCGATAGTTTTCGTGAGCTACCAGATTGAGGGCACGATGGGAAGAAGGGTGCAGAAGGGCTTGAACGAGGTGGCGGTGATGACTGCTGAGGGCAAGATGGACGTGGTGAAGGTAAGGCTGAGGACGGAGTCGATTGAAGGGTTTTCTGGGCACAGTGACAGACGGCAGATTTTCAATTATGTGACGCATCTGCAGCCGAAGCCTGAGCGGGTGGTCGTGTGTCACGGGGAGAGGGCCAAGTGTTTAAGCATGGCTAATTTCATCGAGAGAAGATGTGAAGTTCGGACCCTTGTCCCTGCGGTTATGGAAACGTTTAGGCTGCTGTAGGTATAGGCTCGTTGGACACGCTTGTTTTTTCCCGCCAGATTTTCACGTTTGGCGGACAGATTACGACTCGTTCTTCTCCTAGTCTCGCGATGTCTCCCCCAACGGATTCGGCGAACTCGCTTAGTTCGTTGACGGCGCGTTTGACGTCGTCGATGCTCTTGTTTGCGAGGGGGGTTATCCTTAGAATGAGGATGTTTCCAGAGTTCACTTCGGCTTTCACCGAGTCGATGTCGGAGAGTTCGCGGAGGGGCATGGCTTTCAAGTAGGCTTTGCCAGAGCCGTTCTTAACGTCAGCTTCTTTTTCGTCCTTCTTGGACTTGCGGAGCAATCCTCCCAACCCTGGCAAACTTTTCCTCTCATGCTTTATTATGATTTTCAAGAGTTTAAGCGTTTCCCAGATTGACCTAAAGAATGTTATGCGAATTGACTATTAAAGTGTTGCAGAATTCAGCATTTGCATGGATAGACCTTGCGGGGTTTCAGTAAAGCGTGGTTGCAATAAACAGTGAGTCTGTGGGTTGCAATTGCTCTTCGTCTTGACGAATGGAATGTGCGTGTTGGTGGAGGCTTTACTTTTGAGTGCTCAATTCGTGATTTTTCTGAGGCTCAATCTTCATGTGGTTTATTTAGGTTGCTGTGGTGATTTGTTTTAGTTGGTTCCAGGTTTTGTCTCCGACGTAGTGCATGTTTTTGATGATGATGCCTTTTTTGGTGTTTTTTGCTTGTTCTGTAGCATAGAGGGTTTCTCCAAGTGCGATGGGTTTGCCGTGTTTTTCGTCTGTTATGATGACGAGGTCGCCTTTTTGGAATTCGCCGTTGAACTGTTTGATTCCGGGTGCCATTATGTTTGCTCCTTTGCACACGTGGGGGACGGCTCCCATGTCGACAGTGACTCTGGGTGCGTGGTCTAGGAACTTGTCGAATGTGAGTGTGGGGTATAGGTTTCCTTCTGTTTGGGCAAGGACGGGTTTTCCGTTTATCAGGAAGAGTTCGACGGATTCGGCTTGGACTACTTCGAGGTTTGCCTTGTCAGCGAAGGCTTGTTGCAGGTTGATTCCGAGTTTTTTTGAGGCTCTTTCCAGGAGCTCTTTTGATTCTTTTGCTTTCAAGAAATGTCGTCTTTGTTTTGCAGACATTCTGGTACTCTCTTGGATAAGGTTTAAATGTGTAGGTTTAGGTATAAAAGGCATGGCATCATGGATTTGAGGGTTAAAAATGAGCGAGATGACGACCGAGATACTTGAGCAGAACTTGGGAAAAATCGTGCTTGTGAGGTTGAAAGGTGGAAAAAACCTGCGGGGAAAGCTTAAAGGGTTTGATCAGCACTTGAACCTCGTTCTTGAAGAGACAGAGGACACTACTACTTCTGAAAGCGTTAGGAAGCTCGGGGCGATAATCGTCCGCGGAGACAACGTGGTTCTTATTTCACCGCCGCCAAGGTGACATCGTTGGGAAAGGGAACACCTTCTTTTGGCAAGCGTCAAGGTAAGACGGTTCACATCAAGTGCAGGCGATGTGGAAGAAGGTCGTACCACGTGAGGAAGAAGAAGTGTGCTGCATGTGGCTATGGGAAAACGCCGGTTCTGAAAACGTATTCTTGGCGGACTAAAACGTTGCTCAGAGAAAGAGTGCGTTGAACTGCTGCGCAAGCCTTCATGATTATTGGCAGTCGCCTCTTGTTTGGTTTGAGCGTTTTCAGGATATTGATGCTTTTTTCAGGTTGAAGGCTCTTGCAGTGCTAGCCCCCACCTTCTGTCGTTACATCAGATGTGGCCTGTCATCGTTGATCTGCTGGAACGTTTCAACGATGACCCCCCCTAGGTCTATGATTTTACGTCTGACGTAATGTTGCTTTGTACGTCAGTTGTAATGTTTCGATGTTGGTTCTCTCTTCTTTTTGCACACATTCGTTCTCGTGCTGCACTGCGCGACAAACCTTGAAAGCAGAGGAACTATGCCGGTGGATGCATAGGTCTGGGACGCCTGCTCGATGTTTGTTGGTGCTGGTTCAATGCGTTGCTATCCGCTCGGAGATTTGTGCCTGTTGTTTGGCGCGCATTACAGCAAAATGCGGTTTTTGATAAGGGAAAAGGTGACAGTTTTTAGGTAACAATCGGCAACAATTCAGGTTTTTCACCTATCTTAAAAAGACGATATACGCAATGGAAACTTGCCAGTTATTTGAATTTTGTTACTCAGATCTGTTTTCAAAGGAATGGGCTTTTTTCCTGAAACAGCATGGACCATTCCCTGCTAGCGCGCGTTTTTGCGTTGACACCGCGTTTGTGCATTTTTGTCCACAAGGCTTCTAACTAGTTTGCGGCAGGGTTTGTAGAATCTTACGAAGCATTTCGAGAATCGTTCCTTTTCTTTTATCTAAAGAGCGCGCGCTGAGGAGCTGGGTTTTATCGCGTCGGGTTAGGGGTGAGAAAGAGTAATTTGTGACTCTGAGAGAGTGTATTGTGAGATGCGATGAAACCTGGCAGTCACTCAGCAAGGAAGCATAATGGGATGGGAAGGAAGGTAGCGGTTTTTTCTGTTGTGCTTGTTCTTGCGGGTTCTCTTGTAGCCGCTTATTTATGGTCTTCAGCAAATAATGGGTCAGAGGGTTTTCGGGTGTTTCGCGATCATTATTTGGGGATAATGAGTAATTTGGATTCTGGCGGGACCAAGTCCAGTCTGGTTTTGAGGCTTGGAGGTGAATACAATTTCGCTGATCTCTTCGGTTGGGAGCACAGTAAGCTGAGTTTTAGTCAGGATTCTGCAGGGTGGTTTGAAGATCCGATTGATATTCTGAATGAGGGAAAAGGGATTTGTGTGCAGTTCAGCATTGTTTATGTTTCAGCGTGTTTGGCTCTTGGTTATCAGGGCAGGTTTGTCGTGGCAGCGAACACAACGGATTGGAGTTCTATTCATGTTTGGGCTGAAGTCTACACTAATGGCAGCTGGGTTCACGTGGATCCATCGGATCAAGTGTGGAATCAACCGTTACGGTATCAGAACTGGAATTGGGGGAACCACATCGGTTACGACGTGAGGATTTACGCGTTTGAAGACGGAAAAGTCACGGACGTAACCTCAAACTACAGTTAGCCAATCGAGCTGGAGCCGCTGACCTTAACTCTCCCGCATCCTTTTCTCGCGCACGCCCCGTCTGTTTCTTTCCCGTCTTTCCTGCAACGGACTGGACGTGGGTGTTTTGTGATGGTTCTCCAAATAGTGTGTAGATAGCTACTTGCTCTATGTAGATGCAGTTGCTGCAGGTTTTCTAGTCCCACAACTTTTCAGGTGATCCAAAGGAAAATAGAGATCCTGGCTATGCAGGAATTCTTATTGAGAAGAGTAGTAGCCTTTGTCTACTTTGACGAAGATTAACGGGCCCTTGCTTTGGGCCATTTCTCGAGCCTTTCTTAAAGTGTCGTTGACAACGTTTACAATTCTTTCCTCATCACTTTCGTAGTCTTTTTCTTCTCCCAACTCCATTTTGATGAGGTTTTCTGCTAGGATTGATGTGCCGCATATTTCGGCGTTCTTGACCAGCGTGGCTACTATGACGTCTTCGATTTCACGGCGGTTTGAAAGATTGTCCCATGCTGCTTCGCCGTTCTTGAGAGCCTTTGCCGCATGGTTCCATCTTTTCGAGTTTTCGTTGCCTATCAGCAGCTTCACACGTTCGTTCCATTTGGCAAGCCAGATTCCTGTCCAGACTCCTAAAAACTCGTCCAGTTCACTCGGGTTTTCGTTGAAGACTTTTTCGATTTTTTCTACGATTTCGCATTCGTTTGCCTCTTTTCCTATGAGGTCCCAGTGGACTTTGAGGTAATTTGTGAGGTCCTGGCATGCAATTTGGAGTACCTTACGGTCAGAGCCCAAGATATCTAACATTGGGTTCTTGTCCTTGAGTTTTTCTGACAGCAATATTTCTATGAAGTTCATGGTACTCCCGTCTCGAAGCCCTCTCCAACTTAACCTAGACATTTGCGCTTTTAATAAGCTTTATTCGTAATGGCCTCTATAACATTCCTCAGTAGTTTTTGGCTATATTTTCCTTCTAGAAATATTCTGAACTTTGCTTGACGGGTTGTTTATTCGATGAATTCTGGGAGTTCGTTGACGTCTCGCAGGATTAGGTCGGGCTTCTCTCTTTCCAATTCTTTACGAGAAAAGATTCCTGTCAGGACTGCGATTGTGTAGGCTCCGGCGTTCTTACCTGCTCTTATGTCCATGATCGAGTCGCCTACGACTGCACAATCACGCATCTTGACGTTCATGTGCTCTGCACATTTAATGAGTGCTTCTGGAGACGGTTTTGGTTTCAACGTGCCCCGCGACGTCACGATTTTCCGGATGTATTTTGCTAGTCCAAATTTTGCTAGTTCTCTCCCAACTTCTGTATCGGGAATGTTGCGCCTGGTGGTGACCGCCAACGTTGCTTTGGATGACAGTTTTTCGAGGGTGCATGTGATGTTTGGGAATGGCATCGTTTTCTGGTTTGTGGCTTGATAGTATGCTTTAAGGTAGATTTCCTCGAATTTCCTTACGTCAGCTCCCACGATTAGGTCGTCTATGGGCAAGTTCTGTTCAAGCCTTCTTGGAATCTCTGTCACGGTTCGTGTGCTGCCTTTTCTCTGTCCTGTTGCAGCGAAAGCGGTTTCAGCCGCTTCGCGGTAGGCCCGTCTTGAGTCCACTAATGTTCCGTCTAGGTCGAAGATTACCGCTTTGACTTTCAGCTTTGGTTTATGCATGGGCTTTTCCAGGGTAGGTTGACTTGTGCTCCAGCTGTTTCGATAGGTTTTTATTTACGGCTAGTTGTCTAAGGTGATACCTAATAAATCTGTCTAGAAGCAGAAGTGTCAGGAATGATGGGCGATGGTTAGGAAAGCGCGGATACGCTTGACCAGTACGGACTACACTAAACTGGAGGACGTTTGTAACGAGTTGAAAGGCATCGCCCAGAAGACAGGAGTTAAGATTAACGGTCCAGTTCCGTTACCCACCAAACGGTTAAAAGTCCCCGTGTTGAAGTCGCCTTGCGGAGAAGGAACAGCAACTTGGGACCGGTGGGAAATGCGCATTCATAAACGACTGATAGATATTGACGCTGAAGAGCGCGTAATGAGGCGTATCATGCGCATTCGCGTTCCTGAAGAAGTTCACGTGACCATAGAGCTTCTCTAATGCTCAGACCAGAGTCTTCAGCTTGTCTTTATCCCATTCGAACAGAGGACAAGCCTTACATTTCTCCAGAAATTCCAATCCCTTCTTTGTGGTCTTGAAGCTACTTTTCCAGTCGATTTCCAAAAGTCCCCTGTCCACGAGCTCCCCTAGGTACAGCTTGGCCTGTAGATAGGACAGGCCCGCGTCTCTCATTATTTCAGTCTTCTTTCTCGCGGAGATAGCCCTATTCAAAATCTCCATCGCAATCTCGTGTCTGTCTCTGTTAACCATCCGATTCCAACTGAGAACAGTGGTCGGTTAGGATTTCTTTTTGTAGGATATTTATGCCTTTCCCATCTGTCCGTCACAGTACACCGCCTAGAAACGTAATTCCTAGGCCCACCGTGAGTGCCACGCTTCCGGCAAAACACAAACCCCAGACCCTCTTGTCCCATGTGAAGACTTTTAGTCCATCGAATATGCCGAATGGAATGAGGTTGAAGGTTGCTATCCAAGCGTTGAACCATGCGATGGTTGCAAGACTCAAGGCGATGCTCTGAGACGCTATTGACGCTGCTGTAAGAATCGTTGCCAAGACGATGTTGGTAGCGGGTCCAGCTATTGCTGTTTTTCCCATCGTTTTCTTGTCTGGTGCACCAGCTACCATGACAGCTCCGGGCGATATGAACTTGAAAGGCAACGGTATGGAAATAGCTGTTATCAATGCTCCCATGGGTGTCAGTCTGAACTCGGCCCACAAACCGTGCTTCTCCGCGACTATCTTATGGGCGATTTCGTGCATAAGGAAAGAGGCTGTGAACGCCATCGCGGATAGGGTCAGCAGAAGATATCCTAGGCTTACGCCGCTTTGAAATTCCAATGATAGACCCACACAGACGACGAGGAGGGTCGCTACGGCTATGTGTTCGATTTCTTTGACGCTGAAGCGGAATCGGTTCTGCTTCTGTTTGAAGGTTGTGTACGTGTATTCGAAATGCGTTGGGCTGCGAACTGTCAGTCGCGGTGCTTGCTCTTTGGGCAATCGTGCTAACCCTATCTGCGGGCAATTGTGGCTTTCAGGCAGACGGTGTTCAGAGCAGAAGTAGCCCCCACAGTATTGACATCTGAAAGGCAGGAATGCTTCTTGTCCGCATTTTTGGCATTTCATTTCTCTAGTCTCACTCGTCTTCGATTCTTTGGAGGAGTCATGAGGTTTATGTGTTTCTGTTCCAGTTTAGATTCCGTGGTATACTTTGCGTGTCAGGCTGAAACCGTAAGCGAAAAGTGCAACTCGCAACCTATTTAATGCGTTTGAATGGTAAACTTTGAGGGGGTGAGGAATCTGAAGCCTTTCAGTTTTGTACATGCTGCGGATTTGCACTTGGGCTATTCCCAGTACGGCTTGGAGATTCGTCGTGAAGACTTTGACAGAGCTTTCTCAGAACTCGTCGATAGGACTATTGAATTAACACCCGACTTCATGATCATTGCGGGAGACGTGTTCCACCAAGCACGTCCGTCTAACGCCACGTTAGAGAACAGTATCAAGAACTTCAATCGCCTGCGTGAGGCTGGGATTTCAGTTTTGACGGTAGATGGTTCGCACGATTCGGCTCCTAACTCAATAACGGGGACGATTATGAATCCGTTGGACAGTGCAGGCTTGATTTATCATCTGCCCCGACATGAAGGAGCGTGTTGGCGGAAGGCTGACTGTTGTTATGTTTACGGAGTCCCTAATTACAGGAATAGGCACAGGACGGAGGAAATGCTTCCAGTTTTCATGGAAGAGAACAGACCAACTCCAGATCCATCGCTGTTCAACGTTTTCGTCTTCCATATGGCCCTAGATCTTCCCAGCGTTAACCCTTCTTACATTGAGGCTGAGGCGCCGCCTGAGCTTATTCCCGAGGGGTTCGACTACTATGCTGCAGGCCATGTGCATTCGCCTCATGTGGAGAAATTCAAGACTGGTCTTCTGGTTTACAGCGGTTCCACTGAGACAACAGATTATTCTGAAGCGCGAATTAGGAAAGGTTTCTATCACGTCAAAGTGGACGAGACACGTGTTGCCTCCTTGGATTTTGTGGAGTTTGAATCTTCGAGAGAGTTTGTCATTTTGGAGCAGGATTTCACAAGCTTGGTTCCTTCAAAGATTACGGAGCAGTCTGTTCAAACAGTCAAGGCATCTGACAAGGAAGGTGCTGTCATCATTCCAATCATAAAGGGCGTTCTTCCGATCGGCGCCACCCGCACGGAAGTTGACGTTGCAAGGATTAGAGCCGCTGCTGAGAAGGCCTTGTTAGTACATCCTGTAATCTCACTGCGAGAAAGCGAAGTTTCAGAAGAGGTTGTTCGCTCAATCTTCGAGAGTGATATCAAAGATCTAAGAACGAAGGCCTTCGAATATTTTCTTCAGATATTCTCCGAACGTCACAGCAAAGAAGAGGCAGAAAGAATCGCTCACATTGCGGCCAGCTTGATAGAACCACTCACTGAGAAACAGGAGGAAAAAGTGAAACAGGCTATAGAGGAGCTTCTGCAATGAGAATTGAAATCGTGCAGCTTGAAAACATCCGCTCACACGTGAAGTCAACGGTGCCTTTTGCGCGCGGCTTCAACTGTCTGGTGGGCGGTTTGGGATGCGGCAAATCTAGCATCCTCTATTCGATTGATTTTGCTCTGTTCGGAGACCCGATCGGCAGAGGTTTCGACTACTTGTTGAGGGAAGATGCAACAAGTGGAAGCGTTACTGTCCAGTTCATTCACAATGGAAAGAGCTACAGAATAATCCGAGGCTTGAAAAGACATGGAAAGGGCATAAGTCAGGACTTCGACGAACTGAAACTATTCATGGGTGAAGAGCTCATTTCCAGCACGAAGAATGACGCTGTCGCCGAACAACTCAAAGCGATAACAGGCTTAGGTAAAGATCTTTTCCGTGAAATCGTCTGGGTCAGACAGGAGCACCTGAAAGAGTTTCTGAACATGCAGCCGAGAGAAAGACAAAGACGTTTAGACGAACTGTTCGGTCTATCTGATTATGAAATCGCATGGAGTAATCTTGCAGGCTACTTGCGAGAATATGAAGGAGAAAAGAGAGCCTATGAGAAGGATCCAGACGTTTCAGGGATGGGTAAACTCGGGGAAGAGTACGACAGAGCAGTTGGAGAATTCTCTCTCGTTGAGATTGAACTGCAAGACATCTCAATGAAACTTGTTTCTGCCAAAAAAGCCTTGGAAAAGGCTGATTCCAATCTTAAAGGCTTGGAAGAGGTAAAGGAGCAAAATGAAGAACTCAGGCGGAAAGAGGCGAAAATACACTCTAACCTAGCTAACATGCAAGAGGCAATAGCCTCGTTGACGGAACGCGCAATAGGAAAGCAAAATCTGGTCAAGGGTCTTAAGCAGAGACTTGAGGGTATGGAGAAACAGTTGGAATCTTACAATTCTGAAATTAAGGAGCTTGGAATTTCCCATGACGAGTCGTTTGGAGCATTGAGAAACAGGGTCTCGGCTCTCGATGAACAGATTTCAAACCTGAAGGGTGAGCAAGAGGCGGCCCTTAGTAACGTGCGAGCGGACAGTAAGCGTCTTTCATCGCTTTCCTCAGAGAACCGATGCCCACTGTGCTTGCAGACTCTGAATGAAGAATATAAGAGGGGATTGGCAGAGCGAATCGTGGAGGAGAATGACCAGAGGCAGAAAAGAGCTGATCACCTTGAGCATGAAGTGGAAGAGCTGCAGAGACTTAAAACTAAGGCGAATGCTTCTCTTTCAAACGTACAGATCCTGGTTCCTAGGATTGAGGAATTGAGAGCACGGCTAAGAGATGAGAATGAAGCGCTTGATGAACTCTTGGGTGAACTCGAAGATAGAAAAAAGCAGGAGAGCGAGGTACGAGCTGAAATGAATCTTGTACGTCGGGAGCTAGAAAGATTTGACGCTTCCACCTTGGAAGCCGCGAAGACGCGCAGAGAACAAGCTACTAGACAGTTTTACCTTTTGGACTCAGAGTTGCGTGCCAAGGAAAACAGAAAGAAGGAGTTGACCCGACACATCGACGAGATAAAGGAGAGAATCGACAATGGCCAAAAGAAAATTGAGCGAATGGAGAGAATTGGAAGAGCCGTCGAAATCATAGAGAGTATACGTAATGCTTACAGAAGTATTCAGCCTAAACTCCGAACCGAGTTCGTGAAAGTCCTTAGAAGCTTTGTACAGCAGGTTCTTGACAGTCTGGCTGGTGGAGAAGGCGCTCCTTTGAACCTGTCGATTGATGAGACCTACACTCCATACGTTATCGGGGAAGGCAACGTTGAAAGAGACGTTTCGAATCTGTCGGGAGGGGAAAGGACTTTGCTTGCCTTTGCTTACCGTCTCGGTCTGGGCCAGTTGATTATGCAGTCAAGGACAGGCCATGGTTTAACTGTCCTTTTGCTTGACGAGCCCACCGAAAGTCTTGGAACGGAAGATGGTTCTGTGTACCGTTTGGCCGAAGCCATTTCCAGATTCAAGGCGATAGAACAAACAATCGCGGTCACCCACAGCGATGCGTTCGCAGAGAAGGCTGAACACGTAATCCGACTGGAAAAAGAGGTGGGGCAAAGCAAAGTATCGGTTGAAAAGTAGAGAGGCAGCTTGCATGCAGAGCCGGATGAGAAGGGCTTCCTTTGCGGAGGGGGTTACGGCAGGCCTCTTTTTTGGTACTGCAGCCATCTTCGTAAGGTTTCTGCAAGGCGTGAACGATTACTCGATAGTCTTCTGGCGGTCAGTCATCGGCTGCCTCGCCCTGCTCGCCGTGATATTCGCGCTGAAAAAGCCGTTCAATCTGGGTCTTGTAATTCAGAATTTCAAGAATTTGCTCGTCCTAGGTTTTTTTCTCGCTGTTCACTTCACTTTCTTCGTTCTTGCTGTGAAAGACACCACGATCTTGAATGCGACTGTTCTTGTGAACACGACTCCATTCTTCTCAGTTCTCGTCTCGAGTTTCATCTTCAGAAGCTCGCCTTCTCGCACGCAGTTCGTAGGACTATCAGCATCGTTCGTTGGAGTTTGCATGATCGCGGTTGCTGCCGGAGGAAGTGCCAACAGCGGAGGTTTTTCTCCTAGTCTAAAAGGTGATGTGGAGGCCCTATTGGCTGCGGTGGTGGAATCCCTTTATCTGAGCTTGGGCAGGACAATTCGAAGGCAGATGAACATCTTTTCTCTGATGGTGCCGATTTACGCTTTGACGGCCATCGTCGTCAGCGCGTTGAGTCTGTTTGGCGGAGGTTTGGTTGGGTGCTGATTCATGCTCGGGAGTTCCAGCAAACTGATTCAATCGGGAGCTAATCCCATTTTTTCAAAACGCGACTGAAAGACATGAAACAAAATGTTTAATTCAAATTGGACTTCTGTCTTAAGTGATGCATTATGTCCCTAAAAAAATACCTTCTCTCAGGAGCTACAGTTGTTTTGGCAATCATTAGCATTTCAATTATTTGGCAATTACTCACTGCTGATTATCCTACGCATTCAGACGTTTTCTTCATGGGAGTTGAAGCTGGTGCTCTTGCAGTTGTGCTCTTGGTCTGCTTGTCTTTGATGGGTTTTCTCCTATACCGTCTAGTGACAATACCAAAAAAGAAAACATAGATTCACTTCATACAGCGTGCATTCTTTCCGCAAAGGTTCCATAAACTTATCGGTTGGTGAAATCTGCACAAAAATTAGCCCATACGACTTTTTTCTTTTGTGAAGCTGTTTGGGGCATCATGCTAGCAAATGGGTTGTCGTGCGAAAACAGGGCAGGAGCCCTGTAAAGGTTGTTGTTGGCGCTCATTTTCGCTTGAAGAAACGAGCCCAAAAAGAAGCTAGAAAACTGACCAATGCGTACAAACCCAGAAAGGACATCAAGTTTGTTGTAAGGAAAGAAGGATGGAACAGAAAACGCTGGCATTCATAATCTTGAACAACGAGCATTTAGAGACAGAAATTCAAAACTGTACTGCACCCACTTCAAAAAGCTTCCGAGTTATTTCAAATATCGGATAGATTTCTTGCAAAGTATCATCGGATGCTTGTCTGGTAAACAATCTTCCATCTGAAAAGAGATAGTACGTTTTTTCATGATAACTTATTGCCATATATTCAACTTTTCCACCTATCATCGGGTCTCTTATCAACTTCTCATATTCGTCAGAGCGATTAACATCTGTACCCTTCAACCAAGCATCTGCAATATATGGGTCTCTTATGTCACTTACTCTGACTTCAACAGTTTCAGTAAATTCTTCTACTTTGTTGATTTCATTTTCCTTTTCAGCGAAATCTTTTTGTCCAAGAATATCTTCCGATAGAAAAATAGGCAATCATGGAAACCACGAATTAACGGAACTCAACACCATAATCATTGTGGTGAACAGTTTATTATCTCAAAGACCGATCCTGATGAACTCTCATTATTTTCCTTACTTCTTTATCAATAACTCGTGAATGTTCCAGCGACACACGACACAAACCAATTGCTAATACGATCGACAATAACATGAAAATGAGAAAAACCAGCAAGTCATATGTTTGCGCCCCTAGAATCGTATTCCACAAAAGTTGAAGAGGATTTCCCATTAACGAGTCGCCTATTTGTTCTAAAGTCATATGTGCGATCATATTTGACAAAAATTGAACAAGATTTCCGATTAACGAGTTGCTCACTTGTTCTAAAGTCATATGGGTACTGAACATATGCACCCGAATCAAAAGTCCAAAAACGTAGCCTAGTAGCGTTGCAACGAGTGTCGAACCACATGTATGTCGCAAGTCATAGCGTCTGTGCGAATAATATTGTGTTCTCTCATCTGAAAAACGGTAAAACATCTGATTGAAGAAGAGAACCTGATCGAATCTGTCATCCTTCAAATTGTATTCCTTTTTCAAGTCTTTTCGCAGTTGTCTCAATTTCCCGTAGTTTCCATAAAAACAGCTAAGATCAATTACATACCAAAGCTGGGATACCAAAAAACCCACAGCGCCACCTCCTAATAGAGAGAAGAAAGCCAAAAAAGTCCCTACCAGAGTAACATTAGCATTCACAAACAGAATCTCCTTCAATGTGGGATAAGATGCCAAAACCGAGATTAAGATAAAGGTGAACCCTGGCACTGCGTAGCGTAAAGTGAAGAAACTCCTCTCGGCTTCTGCCAGTATACTTTTGTCCCCGTTTTGCACAGATATAGCTTTAAGTTTTGAATATTTAAGTTGCTTTTCAAGTCTTTCAGTGACTCTGCACTAGGGTAGAGTTGCCTTAGCTCCCGAATGAATCAGTGTGCCGGAACTCCCGAATCCGAATCAGCACCTTTGGTTGTGGCTTTGCCGAGTCAATGGGGAATGTTGCTTTCTTTGCTGGGGCTTGGGTTAATTCCGACTGCGATTGCTCACACACTGTATTTCTCTTCCCTATCAAACCTCAAATCGTTTGAGACTGCGACTATGGCTTTGCTTGAGCCCATAGGAGCAACGTTGCTGGGGGTGCTTGTGTTCCGAGAAATGCCCGCACCTGTGTTCTTGCTGGGGGCAATCGTGGTTGGTGGGGGCATCATTTTCATCGGCAGAAACCAGAACTAGGATTCTTCAATGCTAACCACGGGACAAGAGGCCATAAAAACACGCTGATTTGACCGAAAATGATTCTGGCGAAGATGGCCCGGTCTTCAGCTTTTCAAAATTACAGTGGGCTACTCTTCTTCCTCTTCAGCTTTTCTCTTTTCTTTGACGATTAGAGTGTTGTCTTTTCCACCTATTACCCTGTAGTATTCTTTCAGCTCCTTTTTGTGAAGGAACTTGCGCAGAAGCAGCCGTAGATGAGTTCTTGGGACTGGCTCTTTTTCGTCAGCGTCTGTTACTATGATTTCGTCTGTTCCTGATTCGACTTTTGCCTTGGTTTTTTCTTCCAGAAACGTCGCCAGGTTCTTGACCAAGTCGCTTCCTTCGTTTTTCAGGTCTGAAACATTAATCTTCGTCTCTGTCATACCGTCACCTTATTTTCTTACCATTATGACTCTTACCTGATCGCAGGCGTCCTCACACGAGTCTGCAATCATTTCCAAGGCTTCGAAAAGCTGGCTTGCTAGAATTGCTACCCCTGCCTTCGGGATGTCTTCTTTTCCGATCAATGCCCTAGCTTTTTCGTGTATGTCATCAACCTTTTCTTCTTCGCGTTCCACCATGTCGGCCGCTTGAAGTGCTTGTTCGGGCTTTGTCATCATTTTGTTCACGCATGTTTGGAGAGAAGCAGTACATTCTTTTACGCTTTTAACCATTTCTATGAACGCGTCTTTGATGGTGTTCGGCACAGATTCCATCGGTATCGCGCCCAGCACGCGTGTGGATTCTCTGCTCCAATCTGCCACCATATCCACTCTCTTCACGAGTTCCATCAAGTCTTCCCTGTCTGTTGGCAAGAGTTCTCCAGTTGAGATTTCGTCCATGACTTTTCTACGTATCGAGTCTGCTTCCTTCTCAGCTGACGCCACTCTCCCTATGCACACTTGCATTTCCTTCAAATCTCTCTCAACCGCTGCCTCTATCGCGTTCTCAAGGTCTTCGACGATGCCTGTTGTCAAAGCTAGATGTCTCTGCACGTTTGCCAAGGCCTTGGTCTCTTTCCATTTTTCGAACCATTTTATCAATTCACTCAACGGCGATCTCCTCCTTCAACCCGGCTTCCGGGTGCCCGAACACGTGAGCTTTCTCCAGCGGAAAGCTCACCGTTACCTTGTCCTCGACGCTGAGCCATTCTGCCATCATCGAGGGTTTCACAACCACGATTAAATCTTGGTTCTTGAGTCTGATCTCGTAGCGTATGTTTGTTCCCTCAAAAGTTACTCTTTCAACTGTTCCCCCAATGGAGTTGCCGCTCTCTTCTATCCCTTTCTGAAAGTCGAAAGCTTCTGGCCTTATGGCCAATACCACTCTTTCGCCCTTCTTTGCTTTGTCGTTGGCCACTTCAACCTGAATTCCACCGCGGAGTTCTATCGTCATTTTCTTCTTGCTTTCATCTGCGACGTATCCTTCAAGAAAGTTTGATTCTCCTATGAAGTTGGCTACGAAGATGTTGTCTGGAGCCATGTAGAGTTCGCGTGGAGTTCCGACCTGTTTTATTCTACCCTTTTTCATGACAGCTATCCTGTCGGAAATGGCCATCGCTTCGGCCTGATCATGAGTTACGTGAATGGCTGTTAGACCTAAGTCCTTCGTCATTCTCCTTATTTCGTACCGCAAGTCGCTTCGCACTTTTGCGTCAAGCTGCCCAAGGGGTTCGTCCAGAAGAAGCAGTTTGGCACCTGCAGCTAGGGCCCGTGCTACGGCTATCCTCTGCATCATTCCGCCGCTCAACTCGTTCGGAAAGGCGTCCAGACGCTTGTTCAGCTTGACCATTTCAAGAACTTCATGTCCTATCGTTCCTGCCCTCTTCATGTCGAAGCCCTTCACTCTTGGACCGTAGGTCACGTTGTTCCAAGCGTTCATATGCGGAAATAATGCGAACGTTTGAAAGACGAAGCCTATGTCTCTGTCTTCGGGGGGGACATCGTTTACGAGTCTGTCCCCCATGTATATTTTTCCTTCGTCCGGATGAATCAGTCCTGCAATTAGTCGTAGCAGAGTTGTCTTTCCACATCCGCTTGGCCCTAGAAGGGCAAAGTACTCTTTTTCGTGGATGTGGAGGCTGACGTTGTCTACTGCAACAAGTTTCCCGAATTTCTTGGTTACGTTTTCTATGCGAACCTCTGGCATTTGGCCTACCTTCACATTAGGGCAGGATTGTTTGTATGAGCATCGTAGACTGTAAGTTGTTTATTAAACGTGTTAGTATCTCCCTTTCTCTTTCACGATCTGTCTCAATACTAGAAGAATGACGAAAGAAAATAGGATCAAGTAACCACTTCCTAACCCTATTTGCATTGTAGTAGGAGCATTAGGACCGGTGGCTTTTATCCAGTTGACGAGGATTACCGGCACTGTCTTCAGGTTTGTGGTGACTGCCAGCGTTGCACCGGTTTCGCCTATGCTTCTTGTGAAGACGAGAATTGCACCGGAGAGTAATGAGTACTTTGTCAACGGCAGAATGATGGTTCTGAAGACTCCTAATGGTTTGGCTCCAAGTGTTCTTGAAGCTTCTTCCATGTCCAAGCTGATTCTCTCCACAGCCGCCGACATGGACCTGACGAAATACGGGTATGTAATTGCGAGGTGAGCAAATATCAGTAGCAGTAGCTCTGGCATGGAACTGATGGTTTGTGTCCAGAAGATTTGCAGCGATAATCCTAGTGCTATCGACGGCACGACAAGCGGTATGTTCACAAGAATGTCCATGAGTGCTGATAGGTGACCGAACTTTCTTCTCGCTATCGCGACGGCCATGGGCAATCCAATGATTATGTTAAGCACTGTAACTATTGCGGCAAGTGCATATGAGAGAACTAGACCTTGCCAATAATCTGCCCATATGCCCGTGCGCGAAAAAGACTCATTTAGCGTGCTTGTAAACGCTGCTTGGAAGGCTGGAAGCGCGACGAAGAGAGAAGGTATTAAGACGATGACTAGGAATATTGCGATTGTGACTATGTTTCTCGAAGATTCTGCTTTTGAATAGCTGAGTTTTCTCTCAAAAGATGGCCAAATTCGCCTAACAGGCAGCTTCAATTTTGGTCCTAATGCAAGAGTTATTATGAAAATTGAGACCGAGACTAGGATAAGAATGAGACTTGCAAAGACGGTGGCCCCATAGTATAGCGTGGGGTTGGTTCCGTAGTAAGTGTTTTTTACGTTCTGAAGGAAGATCGAGCCGTTTTCAAAGGCTCCTGCGACGACGAACGTTGCACCAGTTTCAGAGACTGACCTTGAAAACGCTAGTATGAATGCTGCAATGAGTGATGGTTTTATGATTGGAAACGTAACTGTTCTTGAGGCTGTAAACGGCGGCGCGCCCAGAGTTCTTGACGCGTTCTCGAATTCTCGTTTATAATCGAGTAAGGCTCCCACAACGACTCTTACGACGACGGGGAACGAGAAAGTGAAATGAAGAAGTACTATGAGCAGCCATCCCGTGGAAATGAGTGGTCCGCTGAAAAGCATCGATATACCTTGAGGCCCGTTCCAGAAAAGAACGAGTGAGTAGCCGAGTACGGCTGTTGGAACGATGAACGGAATGTCAGACAGCGTATCAAGGACTGTTAACCACCTTGATTTTCTTCGGGCTATCAACCATGCCAATGGGATTCCGGCGATTAGGTCGATGGCTGATACGAACAAGGCTATCCAAAAGCTGTTTGCAATCGCGCCTAGGGCGCGGTTCATGAGTGATGGGTTATCAAGAACTACTTGGATAGCACCAAATTTGAAGGCTATTCCCAACACGGGCGGAAGGAGAATTAACGCAAAGAACAGGATTATTGCGACAAAGTACACTGCGTACTTAAGAGCCCTCTTCGATGATGCTCTGTCTAGAGCCTCAATGATTTTCTTTCTGGCCAAATTTTCCCTTTTCCAAACTGCCACTTACATCTATGCACAGCGATTTTTCTTCTCCGACTTGGGTTTTTCTGTTCACAAGTTTTCTGTGGAATGTTACGTCAGTTCGCCCGTCGAGTCACATCACCGCAATCGCTCTGTTGACTCTCGTTCTCATCATCCTAGCAACACTAGGGATTACGACAAAACTTAAGGCTTTTGTGCGAAGGATCATAGAAGCTAGGAGCTGAAATAGGTACGGACGTATTAGAGGCTATTAGAGGCAGAAGAAGCGTAAGAGCCTTCGAGAGCGGGAGAAATGTTTCGGAGGAGACGATTGAGAAGCTTATTGATGCGGCTCGGTGGGCGCCGTCGGCTGGCAACATCCAACCTTGGGAATTCATAATCGTAAGGGGTGCAGGAGTCAAGAAGAGACTCGCTGAAGCTGCGCTCAACCAATCGTTCATCGAGGAAGCTCCAGTTGTGATCGTGGTTTGCGCTGACGAAAATCGTTCTTCTGAGAGGTATGGTCAGAGAGGCAAAACCCTGTACTGCATACAGGACACTGCAGCCGCCATACAGAACATTCACCTTACTGCTTTCTCGATTGGTTTGAGCTCTTGCTGGATTGGTGCATTCAAAGAAGAAGAGACAAGTGAGATTCTGAGTGTTCCGCGTGGAATAAGGCCCGTGGCGTTGATTCCCATCGGATACGCTTCAGAGTTTCCCTCCCCCAGAAGCAGACGAGCTGCTGACACAATAGTCCACTACGAAGTCTTTCATGCGAGCTAAAACGCGACCTTGTGAAATCAACGTTCTGGACATGGCTCATTATGTGAGATTTTAATAGGCCATTGAATCCATCTAACCTGCGAGGCTCTACAGGTTGAAGTACGCCGTGATCGCTGATGCCTATGAGAAGATTGAAGCGACTAGTAAGAGGTTGGAAATGACGGATCTTCTCGTTGGTCTCCTTAAGGAGACGCCTAAGGATCTCATAGGCAAAGTCGCTTATTTGACTCAAGGCAGGATACATCCTGACTTTGTGGGGATTGAAATCGGTGTGGCGGAGAAACTGGCGGCGAAGGCTCTTGTAAGGGCTGCTGGAAGGCAGGAGTCTGATGTTGAAGAAGACCTTAAACGGAGTGGGGACATAGGTGAGACGGCCCAGAAGTTCTTAGGCAGCAAGAGGCAGGTTACGTTCTTTCAGGAACCGTTAACGGTTCAGAAAGTTTACGAGACGCTTGATAAGATGGCTATGACTTCGGGCTCTGGGGCTGTGGATCTGAAGCTTTCTCTGTTGGCTGGGCTTTTGGCTGCTGCGACCCCCAAGGAGGCTAAGTACGTTATGAGAACGGTTACTGGGAACCTGAGGTTGGGCGTGGCTGATATGACGGTTCTGGATGCGTTGGCCATAGCATATGGGGGAGGCAAGGAAGTGCGTGAGCTTGTTGAAAGGGCTTACAACATCTGTTCAGATCTCGGGAGAGTCGCTGAAACTATCGCCCGTGAGGGAATGGAGGGAATTAAGGGGTTCCGAGTGTCCATCGCTGAACCTATAAGGCCTATGCTGGCTGAAAGGCTCTCCTCTCCAGAGGAGATTCTTGAAAAACTTGGCGGAAAATGCATAGCTGAGTACAAGTATGACGGAGAACGTCTCCAAGCCCATAAAAAGGGCGATGGTGTGATGCTCTATTCCAGACGCCTGGAGAACATTTCCAGCCAGTATCCAGACGCTGTCAAACTCTTCAAGACATACGTCAAGGCGAGAGAGGCCATTCTTGAGTGTGAATGTGTGGCTGTTGATCCTGACACGGGCGAGATGCGCGCTTTCCAGGAACTTATGCATCGCAGACGCAAGTACGGAATTGAGAAGGCTATCGAGGATTATCCGGTTTCGCTTTTCATGTTTGAGGCGCTTTATGTCGACGGAAAGGATTTGACATTGGAGCCCTATCCCGCCAGGAGGAAGGCTCTTGAGAAGGTTGTTGAAAAGAGCGACCGTACCCGAATAGCGGATTGCATCGTTACTGATAGTGCGAGTGAGCTGGAGAAATTCTTTCTAGAGGCAATCGAGGATGGTTGTGAAGGTCTGGTTTGCAAGTCAATTGCCAAGGATTCCGTGTATCAGGCTGGAGCGCGAGGTTGGCTATGGATAAAGTACAAGCGGGACTACAAAAGCGAGATGACGGACACGGTTGATTTGGTTGTTGTGGGTGCTTTTCATGGACGAGGGAAAAGAGCTGGGGCTTACGGTGCTCTGTTGCTTGCAGCTTATGATCCTGAAAACGACACCTTTGAAACTGTAACGAAGTGTGGAACCGGTTTTACTGATGAAGATCTTGCGAAGCTTCCGAAGATGCTCGCAAAACATGTTGTCAAGCACAAGCATCCGAGGGTTAATTCAACGCTTGAAGCTGATGTTTGGTTTGAGCCTGTAGCAGTGATTGAAGTTTTGGGTGCAGAGATTACGCTGAGTCCGATACACACGTGTGGCATGGACTCGGTTAGAAAGGGAAGTGGGTTGGCTGTCAGATTTCCGAGGTTTACGGGCAACTATCGTGTTGATAAGTCGCCTGAGGATGCTACGACTTCTTCGGAAATACTTGAAATGTATCGCCGTCAGCTCAAAAGGATATCAGAGACGTAATGTTGCATTGAGTTTCGCTGGTTGCGTTTGCTGAGTAGAGTCTTGCGCAGGACGCGCGGTATCGTGTCCAAGAGAGTGTGCTTCGGGAGAACTCTATTTGACGAGTCTTGAGAGCTGACCCCTCCTCTCTGTCTTTACGTCAGTTATGATGTGTAGTTGTAAATCTGTAGCCACATCGTGTTGTTAACCCCCTACCTTCTACTGGTAACGTGAGATGTAACATTGTTTGGTAACAATCTTAGAGTAGATAGGCATGTGTGGAGTGAATGCTCTATGTCAGGGAAGTCTGCTTGGATCTTGAGCGCCCTAGCTGTTCTGGCACACTGCTTATGCCTTTTTTCTTGGGGACTGTTTGGGTGGAGTTCAGGCGCTCATAGAGGGAATAGAGGCGGCACTGTGTGGAAGATTATTAAGGGAGGTGCACGTTGACGACGGGTAAGAGTGGGACTTTATCGGTGAAGAGAGTGAAAAGCTCAGCGCGTGCGTTGGTAATGGTTTTTGCATGCAGCAAGTGCAGATTGAGATCAAAGTACTTGGTGGCCTCTAGAGAAAATCGGCAAATGCGCGCGTGTCTTGGAGATGTACTCGAAACAGCTGAAGAAAATCAGTGAAAGCTAGCAAGAGGTCATCGATCGCTCAGCGCGCCAAAGCTTTCTTGCATAAAGAAAAAAGGGGAACGAGTTAAGGCGGTAACGGGCATTAGAGCTAGCTTGTTCTGTTGTACCAGAAACAATATGCCATTGTAACTAGGTCGGGAAGGTTGATTCTACTGTCGATGTTGAAGTCAGCCTCGCTGACGTTACGCCAACCTGGTTGTATCGGTGAATTCCAGTTGGGATTTGATGAATCCCAGCTGTATATGTTCATCAAGCCTTGAAGATCTAGTAACGTTACGTTTCCATCGTAGTTCAAGTCTGCTGCTTCTGGTGCCACTTTAGGTCCTAACGGCTTTGCCTGCACTGTGTTAATAATTAAGGATGTGGCAGCCAGATTTGTCGCCATCATTGAGCCGAGAATTGCAATCAGTGCTAATATCCCGAGTTTCTTCATTTCCTTCTCCTTTCTACAGAAGTCAGTCTGTGCTTTGTTGGAATGAGGATTCGGTTTTATAAACGTTACGAAACATTCTTTCAGTCAGAATAGGGACAAGCTCGGCAGGTCGCCGTAAGACCGTTCAGAACAAGAAGAGGGACAGGTGAGTCAAAGACACCTTCGGCCATAATCGAGGTTGCACGCCACTGATTCTGGCAAGCCCTTTTCTCTTCATTATTTAAGCCTACAATGGTCGTCGGTGGATATCCTGCTTCATACTCATGTACTTGTGCTGGCGAGACTATGCCGTGGGCAGGACGCGCAAATGGCTTTTGCGCTAGAATAGCGCGTTAGGAAGGGTGTAGAGAATTATTCCATAACGGATATAAGGTAGCTTGGGTTTGTTTTCGTAATGTACCGTGCAGCATGTAAGATGTGATTTAGGAAATACTCAATGGAGAAGGAAGAAGGATGAAAGCAAAGATTGCAGCTTTATTCGTAACCTTTCTGCTGCTTGCGCCCTCCTTATTGATTGTGAGAATGGTTCATGCGCAGCCGACGCCTGGTGCTCCAGTGTACTTCAGTATTCAGCCAGTCGCTGTGGGGCCATTGACGGACATTAACTCGAGCGTGAACGGTTTGGAGACTCCTGCCACGCCGTCTCCAGTAGGCCAATACTTCAACGTGGAAATACACCTGACAGGCGCTACTGTCGACAACGTCCCAGCGGGCTTAGCAGGCGTCGAGGTTCACTTTGATTTTGGCGCAATTTTGGCCTACGCTCAGGTTGTCAACTTCACGAACATGCTCGGATCGCCTGGGGGCGTATTGACTGGGCCTCCCTCAAGCATAATTTCAGCTATACAGGCAGGGTTCTACGACAATTCGGACGCACCAGTTTCCGCACCGCCTTATACCAACGCCACGCGATACGAGGTCGCGTCATCCTCTACGCTGATTCAGGGATGGAACGGCGCTGATGGCCTGGTGGCCGTAATCCTCTTTCAGATTAAAGGCCAGCCGTCACAACAAGACTTCTATGCCCAGATGACCAGCATATTATCTGGCGTTGTCGACGGAAACTCTGACGATGTGCCTTTTGATATTGTTCAGGGAAGCTTGCACGTAGATGCTTCGGCGGCGCAACAGTTTTACTCTTTGACAGTGAACGTGGTTGGAAGCGGCTCTGTAACGAAGAATCCGTCTGCTGCGACTTATTCGAGCGGCACCGTCGTTGCTTTGACTGCGGTTCCAGCTGTCAACTGGACTTTTCAAAGCTGGAGCGGCGACATTTCAGGCACGCAGAACCCCATCAACATAACTATGACAGGCAACAAGACCGTGGCAGCAACGTTTACGCAGGGGATGCAGTTTTACAATCTAACGGTGAATGTGGCTTTTGTTAGTGATTTCAAGTCATTCGTTGGAAGTGGTCATGTTTTGGTGAGCCCGGTGTCTTCAACGTATTTGAGCGGTGCCGTAGTCACTTTGACTGCCATTGCAGGCGCTAACTGGACGTTCTGGAATTGGACTGGTGACATGTCTGGCGAACAGAACCCGGTGAACATCACGATGAACAGCGACAAGAACGTGACGGCAACGTTTGGCTTGATATGGGATCTTAACAGAGATGGCGACGTTTCTATAGCCGACTTGCGTGTTCTCGCTTTAGCGTGGCGTTCATATCTCGGTGCTCCTAACTGGAACCCTCAATGTGACCTTGCGGCCCCCCACGGTGTAATAGGCTTGACTGACCTGGTCACTTTTGCGTGCGCCTATGGGAAGCTGAAATAGCGCGCTGGCTGTCTCTGAAATGCGTTAATTTCTATTTTTTTCTTTTTTTGGGTTGGGGTCTTGTATTTTTCGAGTCACATCCGAGCTTAGGATGTGATTTCCAAGGGGACAACATGAACGCGGGACGTTTGGAACCCTCTTTGGAAACATCGACTTGAGTTTTTCCGAAGCTTCCTGCGTGGCTGATTTCGCGTTTCTGGTTCAGACGGACTTCTCAGAAACCTGTTTGGGCTTTTCAGAACCTTCACAATCATGCTTATTGAAGCCGTTCGTGGCCTATGAGAAATGACCAGACTTCTCGACAATGATCAAAAGCTAAGAAAGCTTCACACGCGCAAGGTTTAAGTTTTCACTTTTCTTTGGTTTCACTCTCTTAGTGCGCGCACAAAAACATCGTCATTCATCCAAACTGGTGGGAGGGACAAGGCTTTACCCTTTCTCTGTCTCTCTTGTATACTCTTGGTCTCTCCCATCTATAATTGCAAAACACGTATAAAACTACAACCCGCATGAAACTAGACTCCCACACGCGCAATGAAACAGAATACCCATCACTGCGGAAAAAGAAGGCAAATTGCAAAACTCAACAAGCACGAAAAGCAACGTTATGATAGGATTAACAATGAACATTCGGAAAGCGCGATCACCATAGCCAGTACGATTTCAAGACTTCACCGACTGTGGTCTGGATGAACGTTGAATACGGGGCCAAGGTTTCGCCTCCAATCCGTCTCTTCTTCAGGAGTACGTCTACCACATGCTCAAAGGTTCGCATCAATCATTCTGATTCAACACTGCTTCTGAAACTGGACAGCACCACTACCCCCTACGATGGTTCACTTTCCTCTATGTCGCAGATTCGCCTCAACCGCAGATCCTTCGACAGTTGCCTAACTAGCACCCTGCCGCTCAGAACGTGCCTCAACCTTCTCAACAAATGTGTCTTGAAGACACCGAGTAGGTTCCTCGGCGCCCACCAACAACAGAACCCTTCACATGATAAGACTCATCAAGCACTGCTTCAGCGAAAGGTAAATCGAACTTGCCCAACAAGGTCTCAAGAGTCTCGCATCTCTTCATGGATTACCCTCCGAAGAGAGAGGTACATGGGTCACCCATAACAATCAAAAGACGAATTCAGGAACAGTCATGCGCGCTGGCCAACAGAAACTGATCTGCATCATCGCGCGTGCTAGGGAAAAAGGACAGTCGTAGACTAAGCAGTCTGGGCGTTTTTGAGCGGGTTCTGGAAGGTTACTTCGGCTGGATTCGATGGCACTCATTAGACATGCGGGTGCACGATCACTGCGTAGTGTCGTGCTGTGCGCGGTCTCCTCCTTCTTCTCCTAGAGTGGTAAACCATGAGGAGTATTAGGAACGTCGCTCCCAGGATGCCGAGTATCATGAGGAGAATCAGGAGCGCCCAGTAAATCATAGATGACGCTGTTGTAATGGAGATTACGGTTACGTTGCCGTCTGTGAAGCTGTTGTTTCTAGGGTTTATGTCGCCTTCAACTATTGTGGCATTTGCGCTAATCGTGTACACACCCAAGTCAACGTTCGTGGTGTTCCATTTGGCTGTTAACATCTGTGAAGAGTGGGGAGCCAGCGTTATGGGCACAACTTGAATAACGTTGGTGTCGTAGTACACCGTCACATCGAAGGTTTCTGAATAGTCCCCGAGATTTGCCGCTTCAACGAGTATTTGCACGACATCACCCGCGCGGGCTATGAACGGCGAAACACTAACAGTGGTTATCGCAACGTCTGCGTGCGCGGGCTGTTCTTGCGAGCTAAACGTTGCTGTCACGACCTTGTTGCCTGTCATGGTTATGTTGACAGGGTTTTGTGTGCCGGACACGTCGCCAGTCCAGCTTTGGAGGGTCCATTTGGTTGCTGGAACTGCGGTTAGGGTTACGACTGTGCCGCTGGGGTAGGTTGCGGCTGAAGGGCTTTGCGTTACAGAGCCATTTCCAACAATGTTAACGGTTAGGGTGTAATATGCGGATGTGACGATGTTGAATGTGGTGAAGACAGAGGGGCTCCAGGGTGTTCCTCCGCTTGTGGGGGGAGCTGTGTAGGCTGTGGCTGAGGCGTTTGCCTGTCCGACCTTTGCGTTCTCTGGTATCTGCGAAGATCCTTGGATGTAGCTTTCGCCTGGCGGGATGCTCAGGTCGTCCAGTTCTATGTGTATGATGGGGTTTCCTTTCATGTCTTTGGCATCAATCGTTATGGCCGCGTTTTTGGGTGTGAACGCAATGTTTTCCACTGTTAGATTGAAGAAAATTGTTTCTTGTGTCAAGAAGTTCGTTTGGGCGACCAAATGGCTGTTGAGGGTTGCGATGTTCGTGATTGCTATTATCCAGCCGACTTGAAAAGTCAAAGTGTCAATCGGCTTCACTTCGTCCACGTCTACGGTTGCAATAGCGTACCATTTACCGAAGACTATCTGTTCCTCGCTAATGGGAGCCGTTGGAATGCGGAACGAGAATAGGGCTATTCCACTTAAATTTGTGGTTGCTGAACCAGTGATGATTATGTTCTGCAGCGGGTTTGGCGGACCAATAATCTGAAAACCCACAATCTTGTTTGCAACGGGCACTCCACCGAACGTTACAAACGCGTACAGAATGACTAATTCCTGTTGCTGGAACGCGTCACTTGATTGGTTGGGCCCTTTTCCGTCGAAAGGTGCTTTCTGAGTGAATAGATCTATATTTGCAGCGGAGACTCCCGAGCTAAATGTTGCCGTCAGGACTTTGTTGCCCGTCATGGTTATGTTGACAGGGTTCTGCGTGCCTGAAATGTCGCCGCTCCAGCTTTGAAAAGTCCAGTTGACAGCTGGAACCGCAGTGAGAGTTACGATGGTGCCACTCGGATATGTCGCGGCTGACGGATTCTTCGTTACAGAGCCGCTTCCTACGATATTGACTGTTAGGGTGTAGTTGGCTGCAACAATTTGGATGAAGGTTGCCGTGACGGTTTTGTTAGCGTTCATAGTTACGTTCACAGGGTTCTGCGTGCCAGACGCGTCGCCGCTCCAGCTTTGAAAAGTCCAGTTGACAGCTGGAACCGCAGTCAAAGCAACGACGGTGCCGCTCGAATAAGTCGCAGCAGACGGATTCTTCGTTACAGAGCCGCTTCCAACCACGTTCACGACCAGACCGTAAAACTGCTCCGCAGCCGAAGCATCTACGTGCAAGCTTCCCTGAATGACATCGAAAGTCACCTCGTCAGCGTTAATGTCGGTGAGGTCAGAAAATATGTTGTTCATCGTGGCGTAGAAGTCTGGCTGTGACGGTTGGCCTGTAATCTGAAAGAGAATTACAGCTATCAGACCATCAGCGTCGTTCCATCCCTGAATCTGCGTAGAGGCTGACGCAACCTCGTATCGTGTGGCGCCGGTGTAAGGGGGCACGGAAACCGCGTGGTCCGAATTGTCGTAGAACCCTGCCTGTATAGCTGAAATCAAGCTGGACGGGGGCCCTGTCAGGACGCCCCCCGGTGTTCCGAGTTCGTTCGTGAAGTTAATAACCTGAGCGTAGGCCAGGATTGCGCCGAAATCAAAGTGAACCTCGACGCCTGATAAGCCCCCTGGAACGTTGGCCTCAGTCGCGCCTATCACGTGTATTTCCACGTTGAAGTATTGGCCTACTGGAGACGGCGTGGCAGGCGTCTCCAAACCGTTCACGCTTGAGTTAATGTTCGTCAACGGTTCCACCGGAACTGGCTGAATGCTGAAGTACACTGGAGCACCAGGCGTCGGCGCATGGGCCATTCTCACAATCAATAAGGAGGGCGCAAGCAGCAGAAAAGCCACAAACAAAGCCGCAGCCTTGCTCGTTTTCATCTCTCTCCGTTCTCCGCAGGCGTGTTCACAATACAGTTTAATGCAAGAGTGACAATGCCAGTCAGCCCTGTTACCTCTTCTGGGCCCTCGATATTGTATCGTGAATGCATGTTCAGGTCAGAAAGGCTTGGACGCGGATGGCACGCTTCGGAGAAAAAACTCAGACTCTGTAAAGGCTCTGTGCCGTCGTGGCCAAGGTTCCTTGTGATGAAATAAGTGCGGTTGGAAACCATCGTGAAGAAGACTATTGCTGAGTAACAGATTATTGTGTGTGTGAGTGATGTGGCGTTGGTTCCCATGCCTCTTGCAGTGAGTAACGTGGCATTTTTCTGGTTCGGCAAGCCTATAGCCCCCTTCCCGCTCAGAATTAGAAAAGGATAAGACAGCTATATAACCAGCCATGTAAGATTCTTCTATATTCCAAGACAAGAATATTGTATCTGCTGAAGCAACAATCTCTTCAGAGGCGTAGCTTGCAAGTTATCGTCTTAACCTGCTTTCTTCTTTAAGTGGAAAGGCTTGGGGTCCAGTGCTGCTGCATAGGCTGGCTGGATGGATTTTGTGTCAAGTCCGTTGCCGAGCTGAGAATGAGGAGAAAAGTGATTGCAACGGGCAGAACCACTTCCTACCTGCTGGATGTCTTTTGTCAACACAAAAAAAATAAGAGCTTGTTCATCGTCGTTAATATGCTGGGGCAAGATGTCTTTCATCATTCGCGAGAAATGGATTTGGATAATCATAGGCTTGTGCATCCTCATACTGGTGTTGCCGTGGGCGGTTTTGTGGGTTATACTGCAAATGCCTACCATCTTGGCTGCGGTATTCGCTTGGACCCTAATTATTTCTTGGGGGGTAGTTGCCGGGTACAAGGATTGGCTAATGGATGCGAAAAAGAGAAAATCCAAAGTCCTTGAGAATCGGTGACTCGTTCCGTTTCAGCTTTGTCTTGACTTTGATTTGTGTCAGCTAGTCGGTCATTTTACTCTTTTTTGTTGCCCATACGCTGCGTGTTTGCCTCCTGTAGCGTTTCGATATGAGGGTGATTGTCGTGGTCAGGATAAGCAGTGTGAAAGCGAGTATCATCGGTTGAAATTCCGCGATCGTTTCGTAATCTGCAATTAGGCTAGGATCGTCGGCTTCTGCTGTAAGTGAGTAGTGGTCCACTTGTCTCGCTTCTGACGTGTTTAATAGAATCTGGAATGGTGCTGTTTGATTGATGTCTAGCAGGCTTGGCGATGAGTAGGTGGACGCTGTGGCGATGGCCCGTCCTGACGCGTTGTAGAACGTTGCTATCACTCTGGTGAAGGAAGCGGTTTGGTTGCCCACGTTCTCTACTGTTCCGCCGATTCGGAGTCCGTTTGAGTCCACAGACGAGTTGCTTGACATTATCATCAGGCCGAGTTGTCCGTTTTGGGTGGCACTGTATTGCACGATGCGAAGCGTGTAATTGTACACTTTCTGAGATTCTACGGTGCTGAAAAGCGTGGCGTCGAAAGGTGATGTCCTGCTTGGAAGGATGGTGTAGAGCTCTGTGGGCTGCATGATTTCAGCCACAACATCGCCTGTGAAGTTGTAGAACGTTGCGTTAACATAGACGTCAGTAGCAGTGATATTCCCTGTATTGTTCACTTCGCCGACGACATAGTAGAAGTATTTGTCATTTAGGTAGCCAGAATCTGTGGGCAGAATACTTAGAACCGGCAAACCGTAATAGCCATCTTCTAGGCCTGGGATAATCTCTGCAAAGTCAACGTCAAGTAAGTACGTTCCAGACGTTCCGAATCCCGCACTGTAAGGAAGTAGATGAAGCAGAGATGCGCTCTGCGACAGGATTGTGAAGGTGACGTTGAGGAGTATTCCGCTGTCATTTGCCGATCCACCGTTAATTATGGAGGACGCGTAGTAGGCTGCCCCTGTGGGTGGTTGACTCGTCAGATTCTCCTCGGCGTACTCTTGTGCCACGACCGTTGGTCCAGCAGATGGCAAGAACGGTCCCTCCGCAACCAGCGTGGCGTTCAACACTCTCGGATCATAAGTGAGCTGTACTTGAGCTGCGTTGATAGCCACTGCGTTGTCGACCCATACATACACGGTGAAGTTGTCGCCAACGTTCAGACTGTTGATCTGCTGCGGGTCAATCCTGGCGACTGGCGCAGCCTGGGCTTGAACGCGAAAAGTATACGGGACAGAGACCAGACCCAACGCTAGCACGGTCAATAAGAGTGTGGATTCGGGTTTGCTCAGCATCCGGTATCCTTCGAATTCCTGACGCTAAGTCTCTGCATCATGAGCGTGATATAAGTTTTTTGCGAATTTCCTCGTTGTTTCCTCGTCTTTCCAGCTTTGGCAGATACAAGAGAAATATCACAAAACCAAGCGCGCTGCAAAATGGTTTGTAATGGTAAGGAGGTTCAGAAGACTAGGACAACGGAATAGGAGGGCGCCACTGCACTTCTGATCACGGGAGTCGACGACAGGCGCGCTGATGAGTGCGGGTTGAAAAGGTTCGTATAGTGTCAGGCTGATTAGACTGTGCCTTTTCCGTAGTTCTTTGCTAGTATAGCTAGATCCATAAGGTTCACTTTGCCGTCTCCGTTTATGTCTGCTGCGGGGTTCCATTTGGCGTCGCCTGGTTTTGTGCCGTAGGCCTTTGCGAGCGTTGCCAGATCTTGGAGGTTCGCTTTGCCGTCCTTGTTGATGTCCCCGCCTATGGTTATCTGTATTTGTTTGCTTTTATTCTGCACTGTGTTCTGAGTCCACCCGCTGCCCATGAATTGTGCTTCGACGCTTACTGTGTAGTTGGGGGGCTGGCTCAAGGAGTAGATGCCTTTGGCGAAGTGTCTGCTCCAAACGTCTTGGTATGTTCCGATGGGCGGTTCGTTGGTTAACGTGGGTATGCCTTGCGCTGAGCCTGTTATGGTGAAGTTTGCACTTCTTTCTAGGGCCAGGGGGCTTCCGCCGTTTGCGATATGGTTTGTCCAAACGCTTGCGTATACTGCAGCGTTTCCTGAAGTCGCCGAAGTAAGGACACGCGGATCGTAGTTGTAGGGGAGCAGGAATTCTGACAGCATGCTATTGCTAGATCCTGCAGGTAAATAGGTCCAGAAGTGAGACACGCCCAAGGAGGCGTTGCTTGAATCGTACGGATTCACTAACACCAAAGCGGTCAAACTATCATGACCGACATTTTGCACGGTAACATTGAAGTAGACCAGATTCCCCACCTGAAACGAGTCCTGAGGATCTCCGCCTAGGCTGCAGGGTCTCAATGTCACTATCTTCACAGGAGGCAATATCGAGTAGTTGGAAAGTTCGAAAGTTCTTGCAACGATAGGAGATCCGTTTGGAGCTTGAATCTCTAGGGCTACTAACGCGTCAGGGATGGGGTAACCATTTCCAGTGAATGTGCCACTTATGTTTATTTTGTCCTCATAAAAGTAGTTGTTTTTGTTGGTGTTCAACGTCAGATCAAGCTGGGGCGGAGTATAAGGGGTCACATACAACCCATTCTGCACGGTGTGTGGAATTGTCTGGTTTCCTATCCCGTAAAGAACATCATTAGCAAGTGTCAGTGGCGAATTATTATCAGGCCGCGGATATGCCGGTGCATACGTCGCGTTGAAGCTCACATTAAGTAGATTCCCATGGAAGGTTCCGAACACGCTTAATGGGGGTGAGCCACCTTGAAGGTAGGCTTGGATTGATACTCTTCCCTGGTTGTTGTCTACTGTGACTGTGGACGTTGAATTGGGAGGGCCTGGGAACCAGTTGCCAACTGTTGCGCTCAAACAATGCAGCTGAGTTGTGTTGAATCTTAATTGAAACTGGTATCCAGTAACATTGGAGACTGCGAACACATAAACTTGGATGGGCACGGTTTCTCCCAAAGACTCAGCCTGGTAAAAGTTAGGGTTTACCGACAGTGTCGGCGAGCTTTGGGCGATCGTTGTAATGCCTGATGAAAATCCGAAAACACCCAACATCAGAAGCAAAGAAGAAACACTGATGGAAAATCCTCTGCGTATGTGCATACAGTTCAGTTCCTATATTACCACGTGGCTTGAAGTGAAATTAAAAGCTTCTGGAACATTATTCTACTCCCGCCAAAGAGAGAAAAGGACGTGCTAGGGCAACTCAAAACCTGTGTAATGCACGCGGAATTCCTGCACAGGTGGTGTCAGTTGAGCACCTCTTCCTCCGATTTTCAATGGAGTACGTATCCTTAGGTTAAGGCAAGCAGCAAACGTTTTGAAGTTCAGTTTTGACTCGTGGCGTGTGAGAGAACGCGTGTAGAGAGAAACAGGCGTGACAATGGATGTCGTTCGTTCAAGTTGCTGGGTGTACTCTGCGCCCACAGTTCACTTTGGCTTCTGCTAGCGTGCGCTTAGACCTTGATGTTGGGAAAGCGCGCACGCTTTGTACATTGGTAGACTTCTATAGTCGTTTTCTGATTTACTTGCCGTCGAGAAGATGATTCAAAGAGAGAGAGCACGATTCAAAGGCTTCGAAACTGATATATTGATCAATGCTTGATCCAAACTATCATCTTGTTCTTCATTGGAAGGGCTTTTTTTCCCAGGATTCTGTTGCCTAGTCCTAATGAATCTGCACTGCGCGTGCGGCAAGGCGCGCCTGTTGATGCGGTAGGAAGTATTGTTAGAGCCTTCGAAACAAGGCCAGGTCAGATATGCCAAAAGCGAACGTCACTTGAGAAGCAGAGTCTGTCGGAAGTTTTTTGGGACCATAGGAAACATGTAAGAAGCATGTTGGTAGCACGTAACGAGGAAGAAAAATAGAAGATAATTCCAGAAACCTTTAAATCAGCAACGTCCCTTAACTATTAAACGCTGAAATAAAGAAGGGAGAAGGAGAAATGAAACCAACTAAAATCTTATGTATTGTTCTAGCTCTCGTACTACTGACAGCACCAATATTCGTGATAAGACCAACACATGCAGCATTAGTACCCGGCGCACCCGTCTTCTATGCTATCTCATTCAGTCAGACAGACTGGACTGTAAGCACCAAGGACATTCCACCCCCCACAGTACCAGGCCTATTCAATGTTTCGATATGGCTGGTTAATGCAACCGTGGCTAACGCTCCGGCAGGCATTAGCTCTGTTGAGGTGCACGTGAACATCACGCAGCTCATGGCTATTAATTGCAACCCCATCGGATTTGATGACAGAGTAGGCAAGACCGGCGGTGTCCTACAGGGCGCCACAGGGCTTCTTGCTTTGTCTGCAGGTGGGTACTACGATGCTGCGAACGAAGCAGGCGGGGCGATCCCGTTCCCGTACACAGGCGCCAACGAGTACGTAGTTGTAGAGTCAAGCAGTGGGAACTTCTGGAATAACGACACTGGTTTAGTAGCCATTATGATGTTCAACTGCACAAGTCAGCCTCCACTAGGTGACCCAGCTAATTTTGCTACAGTAACCTGGAACGGCGCTGGCCTTGTCGACGGAGACTCTAACGACGTGGACTACGACTTAAAGACCGCCGAGCTAACGGTTGAAGCTGCACCTCCACCGTCCTACGTTATTCCTTCAACATATCCGGCTATCTACTTCGACCAAAGCATATACGATGAATCCTCAGCATCACTTGGCGACACATTCAACGTTACCGTTATGATAGGGAACAACCATGGATCCCTAGGGGGCGTTGACCCCGGCTGGGACGTGGCTGGATTCGACGTAGCGGTGACCTGGAATGACAGCCTAGTAAACATTGTAGGCGCATCTCAAGGCGGCTTCCTGAAGCAGAGTGGTGCAGAAACACAAGGCCTATCGGGAGGATTGTTCACCGACGGATTCGCAATAACATATAGCGGCGGCATAGGAACTGTTGAGGGAGTCTTCACGAAAACCACCAACCCGGCACCCTCACAAGGCATCGACAGTCTGGTAGAGTTGGAGTTCAGTGTCATTATCGCCAATTTCACAGTACCAGTAACGGACATCTTTGGATTCGTCTTCAACGACACCATGGGCTTCTACATGCCAGACTTGGCCTCATGGGCGCACTCTGATAGAGTAGGACCTAACGAACCATGGAACGGCAGCATAACTGCTGTGGATTTGGGTCCTCCTACTACCCCAATAAGCGCCGGTTCGCCTAGCAACGGAGGATACTTCTATGTAGGCGTCAACGCAGTGTACAAAGCACCATATCATCCGCTAGGTCCAATGATTGACCTTTACGACCAATACTACATAGCTACACCCGGCGGCGAATACGGTGGTATGGGTCAGGGCGTACACAGTGACGCTTTCGCGCCACAGGACCGCGTCTGTCTCACCGCTAAAGTGACCTACGCAGGATATAGAGTAGTCAACAAGCTTGTAGTATTCGAAATCCACAATGCACAGGGAAACAAGGTTGCATTACTGCAGGGCTACACAGGCCAAGACGGCACAGTCACGGTGTGTTTCAGAATTCCACAAACAGACCATCCGTCTGGTCCAGAAGATCCAGATCTGTTCGGATGGTGGCAAGCAATTGCAACTGTAAGCTTAGACGGAGTGCCAGTGATGGACCACATGTGGTTCCAAGTTGGCTGGCTCGTTACCGTCAACAGCGTGACAGTCAATGCTGCAGACTACATTATGGGCGGACATATGAGCTTCACGATGACTGTGACGACAATCTCGGAAATGACCTTTGCCATGCGCGCCGCGCATTTGTGGGCGGCCGGCATTCCACTGTTCTCGATTGATGTATTCGATGCTCAATGGTACCCGATTGGCGAAATAGCATGGACCTATGATGTATTTGCAACACGATTAGAAATTGACGGCCCGGACGCAACAACTGGTGGAGTCTATAGCTTCGGTCCTGTCTACGACGGCGTTTGGTACGATGTGAACCATCAAGAGCTATTGGTTGGCACTGACTTGGTGATGCCTATTCCAACGTGGGGCAGAGTGGGAATTGCAACCGTATACGGGCTTGTACTCTCATCATGGCCACGCTGGGGTGGAACACCCTTAGGCATGCCAGCGAGCAACACGTTCAACATAGCAGCGCCACCATAGGACTAGGTAGAGCTAGACGAAGGAAGAAACATTCAACATCCCCCTATTTTTTTAGTCATCAATTCTTAGATCGAGCACTTCGCGGATTCTCAGCCTACACACACCTTCCGGCGTGAACGTCACAACATGTTGAATCTCCCAAAATCGGCGGCGTCGCCAACGCTATTCTAACAGAAAACTTGGATTCCTTGGCAACCCAATCTTCGCTACTGCCGTCAGGGCTAATTCAACGCCGATTGGAATCCGATTAATGAGTGCGCTATTCAGAGCGCGCGCACAGTCTCCACTTTTCAAAGCTCAGATGAAACTCGCTTGCGTTTTTTCGCAGGATTATAAGGGGGTGCCTTCTCATTCCTGAATTCACACTCCGCGACGTACGATCGCAAATCGTATCTTGTCTCCTCTCGACGTCGGATGCTTTTACGGTAGTTCCTGACGGGTTTCTCACTATTCAGCATGGTTAACGTTGTATTACATTTTTGAGGTATACCTTATATATGCTATCTTGAGATTTATCGAGTCGAGTGATCGATATAGACAGCAGACAAAACAAATATGTCTGAATCCAAAACTACCAAAATGGACAGGATGACTGGAGGCTGGTAAACTGTGCGCGGCTAATCGGCATCAGCGCTAAGTAGAAGTCTTGGTTTGTAGGAAGTCCCGTGGGTGGGCTACTGATCTTGGGTAGTCTGCTTAACACGTGACGTGCATGACAAAGAGTCTCTTCGGCGATTCGAAGGTGTTACTGACCCTTGGCAGAGAAGCAGACTTGTTGACGAGAAAATAAGTCAGCTGACCAAACCCTAACATAGACTGATGGACGAACAGCGAAATGAACTTGCAAAGAAGGCGAAGTTGAGCTGAGAACTGGACTTGAAATAGTGGGCAGAGACTCAAAGGCCTTATGAGATCTGATCGCCTTAGTGGACCTTCCGACCAACCAATGACCTCACTGCTGAACATCCACTCCTTATCTTTCCTTTTTTTGTTGTCAGGTAAAAGGTGTATCAAAGAGAGGGGCAGTGGCAAATGAAGAGAACGTTTTTCTTCACAAAGGGCGACCTCAACTTTATGATAGACAGGTTTCTTTCATCCCCTATTCGACGGCAATCCATAGTTGATGTTTCTGGACGGCATCTTGCACGGATTGGTTGAACAGAAACCGTTAGAATTCATGCTCGAATTCATACTCTGCAATCTGCCAAGTGTACTGAGGGTCACAAACAGAAAACAATCTGGAATCCCCAAGAAACGCAACCGTGTTCGAAACCGTCACAAACTTAAGTGAGTGCACGTGGACGCAGGTGTCAACGCTTTAAAGAGGATTTAATAAAAGCGCCTATGCACCGTCGAACTAAGAAGAGAAAAAATAGGGTAGGAGCGAAGAGCAGTGTCTATGACCATGGCCCTTGGTTGTAGTGGCTGGCCAGGATTGACAGGCAAGCAAGTGCAACAGTGCCCGTGTTCTTAATGTCGCAGTTGGGGTTGTAGAGAGGGTTTCCCACACTCTTGTTGTAGGACTTTGCAAGCAGTGACAAGTCTGAGAGCGAGGTTTTTTTGTCTGCGTTCATGTCGCCTTGGATGGTGACGCAGAGGTAACTTCCTTTCAACGTGAAATTGCTGTTTGGCAAGGTCATTTGGTTGTTTGCAGTGTTACTTTCGCCTAAAACGGTCTCGGTCCAAATGCTAATGTTGTTCAGACTGTAGACCCCTACTTTGTTTGAGTCACCCACAATTGTGACGTTCACTTGGGCCCCTGCTGCCAAAGTAACGAGTGTATTGCCTATCACAGTGATGTTTGCGACGAACTGAGCGTTGAACACTGCGGTGACGCCGGCAAAGTTCTTAACCGTGGCGCTTATGTTGCCTGCGTAGCCCAAGCCGAAAGAGTATTTTATGACTGTCATAGCCAGCACTGAAGAATCGAAGGTATAGTTTACAGTATCCATGTGCAGAGTAGAGTAGTATCCTCGAGATTTAATGTCGAACGGTACCTCCACAGTAATGTATCCCCAAGGCATTTTGATCACGGTTTCAAGATCAGCGCTTGAGATGGCTATCGGGGCATAGAAGGCTGGTTGGGCAATTGAAGATGATGGTGCACCCATAATCTCGAACTGGATCCATGCCACCAAACCCAAAGATGCGTTCCAAGGTCCCATCGTCGAGGCAGTTGCAACCGCGTATTCCGCGGCGTACGCTGCAGGACAAGAATAGCCATTTTTGTCATAGTATCCAGCGTTTAAAGCGTAGACCGGTGCGTTTGTGGCGTTTTTAATCAGCACGCCGCCTGGTTGGCCAGTCCCATCCCAGAACGCGACGGGTTGGCAGACACGATTGCCTCCGCTCGCGAAGGCGAAGGCAGTGATGTTGAGGTGAACCTCAATGCCCTGAATGCCGTTAGGAGCGTTTGTCAGGGTTGCATTGTGTAGCCATATCGTCACGTTAAAGTATTGGCCTACGGGTGTCGATGAGCCTCCTGGTGTTTCGAGGCCGTAAATGCTTGCGTTACTGTCGGTCAGCGGTGAGATGGCGGCTACTTGAACGTCAAAGTATATCTGTGCGCCCGGCGTGTACTGGGCGAACACTGGTGCTTTGGCTAATATCGGTGCTCCCAGAATTACAAGACATAGAACGATGCATAATACTTTAACTAGTTTCATTTCTCCTTCTCCCTTGTTTTTATAGCGTTTATTACTTAAGCGACGCTGTTGATTTAAAGGTTTCTGGAATTATGTTCTACATTCCAGACAACAGTCCCCTGCTGGAAACAACATTTTAGATGTGAAACGAGCTTGTATCAAAGGTTTGCCGTCGTGCAAAAGCTTATATTTGCATTTCCCGTGTAAAACTTAGCCTTACACTCCAGAGGGATGCTACGTGATGGGTAAAGCGAAGGGGGCACTGTTTCTAACTTTGCTAGTGTTGAGTCTGGTCTTTTTTATGCAAAGTTTCCACGCTCAAGCTCAGAACCAAACAGGCACCCCAGTCGTAAGCATCGACCCAGCACAGACTGAAAACCTTGCTGTCAACAGCAATTTCACAATCTACGTGCGGGTTGACAGCGCAGTCGGGATTGAAGGTGCTCAGGTGCAATTCACTTATGATCTCACGGTGCTGAACGCTACTCAGGTGGTGGAGGGACCATTCCTGCCGTCTGCGGGACCAACTATAGTTGCCCAGCAGGAAGCTGAACGGATAACTTCAATTGTGGGCGCAGTTAATTACTCGTCCGCTATAACCAGTGGCGCAACAGCCAGCGGTAGCGGTATCCTGTTGAACGTTACTTTCACGGTTCTTTCAGAGGGCTCTGCGCACTTTCATCTGATTCCTTTGTCCCCGTTCGGTCATTACCCAGGAACGTATTTCCTCGATATCCAGTTCAACAATATTGTTCCCAGTCTCGTGGATGGTTTTTATGGTTCACCTGTTTCGCTAACGGCGTATCCAAGTTTGATTACCGTTGGTGACTCCACCACGTTGAGCGGAAGCGTTTCTGGTTCTTCAATAGCGAACATTACCAGCGTTGACATTATGTACCGTCCGCAAGGCGGCAGCTGGGCCGATTTGGGAACGGTTTCGACCAACGGCTCGGGCTATTTCTTGCGTCAGTGGACATCCAGCGAGAGCGGCGTCTTTGAATTCCAAGTCGCCTTTACCTTAAATGGAAAAATCACCAACAGCAGTGTTTTAGACGTGATAGTTCAACCAGGCTTTGGCCAGGGATCGGGTATCATCGTGCTATACGCGGGTGTGGGTGTTTTAATATTCATCGTTGCGGCTGCGATGGTTATGCGCGTGAGAAGAGGAGGAAAACAGTCTGAAGAACCGCCTCCGATTCCCTAGCTTCTCATTAGAACAGTGGTGAACACCAACAAATCAGCTTATAGAACAATGTTTCAGCAAAACTTATATTCGCAGAAGCGCACGTTCCTATTGCTGAAAATAAAATAAAGGGAGAAAAGAGAGAAATGAATAAGAAAATCTTAGCTGCTTTAGCATGCGTTGCACTCATTGTGATGATAGTGGCAAATATACCCCTAGGCGCAGCAGTCAAAGGCCCAGTCATGAACACGATGCAGTTCAGGATCTTTGAAAGTGAAACCAGTCTCTTCACGGCCCTGCAGCTGCCCGATAGCGAGGGCGGCGTTGACGTTATGGCTTGGCCGATGATAAAAGACCAGTATGACTCAGTGATTGACAACAAAGCCTTTACTGTGGCACCACTCTTCGAATCGGGCGACTTTGAGTTGATGTGGAACACCAACTTTACTAGCAAGTCGCACCCCGGCCAGGCTAGGAACCCGTTTAACTACACTGACTTCAGACAGGCCATGTCGAGCTTGGTTGACAAAGACGGCGTTATCGCGGGGCCTCATCTTCAGGGTTTCGCTACTAGAGTCGACACCCAAATTCCAAGGCCGCTCATGGATGCATGGATAAACCCGAACGTCTGTTACCCCAACTACCCATGGGAATACCAGGTAACCCCGATTCGCGCTCTGACGATCCTCTACAACGGCGGCTGGTACAGCCACACCGTATATCCAACCATCGATGCTCTTATAACCGCCTACACTGGCGGTGCACTGGCAACTGCAGGCGGGACAACCAACGGTGTCATATATCCAGACCTGGACCCCAACGGCCAGCTATATGGATTGGACACTTATCACAACCCGCAAGCTGGAACACCCATTCCTAATCTAGTAGGCTGGGTCCGAAGTAATGATGCCCGCAAAGACATTGGTGACATGTTCTGCGCTGAGCTGACCAAGATGGGCATACCATGGACCAGGAACTATGCGGCGTCCCTCAGCATTTTGAGACCCCACGTGATGATTGACTACGAATATGACTTCGCCACACTGGGCTATGGCATGAGCTCACCACCGAATTGGTGGTACTCCGAGTGTACGCCCGCAGGCATCTACCCCAACGGCCCGAATCCATACTTGATAGACAACGGAAACATGACCATCTGGGCGACCGCAGCCTTTTCAGCCCCGAACCAAACGGCATTCTACGACGATCTCATGATGGTCCAGGACATACTGATTAGGGAAGCCTACATAGCTAGTGTCTACAGCCCAGCAACCTACGCCTGTTACAAGACTGGCATGGTGGGCATGATCAACGTGCTCGGCTACGCCTGGCAGGGATACGGCCAAAGCCAGAACTACTGGCAAATAAACACCAAGAAGAATAACACTGTTGCATACACAGGCTCACCAGCAGGTACACCCGAAAGCAACATCATCTACGTCGGCTTATACAACCCGCCAGACATGATAAACCCGATCTTCGCAAGCACAGTTTTTGACAGCCAGATAATCGATACCATGTATGGTTGGCCCTTTGGAGCAAATCCGTACAACAACATCCTCCCAGGCAGCGCGAACACTGGCGTTCCAACCGGTGGCGACCTGCCGTGGATGCTCTACGACTGGAAGTTAGAAACCGTGACTGACCCACTCGACCCGAATTTTGGCAACTCAAACTGCACATACTATTTCAGAAATGACATCACATGGCATGACGGCGTACCCTTCACAGTGGACGACTTCAACTTCACGATATACATAAACGCGCTCTACGGTGACAGTTGGTACAACACCGGTATGATGTTCTGTGTCGACGCAAATTACAAACCATACTTCCAGAAATGGGACAACTGGACCTGCTCAGTTCAAATGGAAACACCAAGCTGGCTGAACCTCTACACGCCTACCGCCGAGATTATACCCAAGCACCTGTACGAGAACGTGAATCCGGCGAACCTAACGGAAGCGGAAATAGGCATTTGTGCAACTGGCCTCCATGGTGTATGGCCAGGCGCAGCAGCCCTAGAATCGGAATTCACATCGAACCCATATGGCTTCACATTCGCGCATCTGCAGAGCACAGACGGTGGACAGTACAGTTGGATTGGCACAAACCTGTGGAAGTACCGCGTAGGCAGTTCAAGCGCAACATTGGTCACTAGCCCTGGTGGAGGAATAACCGTCGACGCAAATCCGAACTGGTATATGAAGCTCTCGTCTGGCACAATATCCTACAAGTACACATGGAACACTGGCCATGCACATCCAATGGGCGGATACTACAGGATAGGCCTAGCAGACCTTGTAATGCTTGCTAACGCATACGGATTCGTCGGAACACCTCCGTCAGAAGTAGCAATCGCCGCAGAGACACGTCAGTGGAACCCAGGATGCGACTTGGCAGCACCGGCAGGCGTCGTCGGGCTATCAGACTTGGTGACGCTGGCCTTGCATTACGGCTGGTACTGGGGCAACTACACCGCACCTGGTGAACTTCCTATAACGTATCCACCTGCAGAAATCGCCAACGGCGGACCATAAGCAGCTGAAAACATCAAAACTCCCCCCGTTTTTTTGTTCAGTGCAGAACTCAAGTTTTTACGCTTTGTGCTGAGGCTAAAGCTTAAATATATTATCGAGGACGGTAGGTACGTGGTAAGATGGGCCTAAGAGGATATCTGATTAAGCGAACATTCTACACGGTCATCCTGATATTCGGCGTGATCACGCTTAACTTTTTTATTTTTGAGGCCATGCCTGGAAGCCCTCTTGAGGCTTACATACACAGGCCGTACATAACAAAGGAAGAGGTAGACAAGCTCATTAATGCCTTCGGGCTTGGCAAGCCTTGGTATCTTGCGTACCCCAATTACATTAAAAGCATGCTAACGTTTGACTTCGGTCAAGCTGATATGCAGATGGGTTCGCAGAGAGTGTCTGACTTAATAATGTCCCGTCTCTCTAACACTATACTGCTGATAGGCACCGCGGATGTCCTTGCGGTCGCAGTGGGTATCTTACTGGGTGCGTACGCGGCCCATGAAAGGGGAAAACTCTTTGACAGCGCCGCAGTACTAACATCCCTTGCGACATTTTCCCTTCCCACTTTTTGGATGGCGTTGGTGGCGCAAGGTGTCTTCGGTTTCGGACTACACTGGTTGCCGGTTCAGGGAACCCAAACGCTTCCACCTGTCCAGGGCTTCATTCCCTTCTGGCTTGATAGGCTGCACTTTGTTATCCTTCCCGCGGCTGTTCTTTTCCTCTTCACTTACGGAGGCTTCCTACTGCTAACAAGGGCATGCGTTCTCGAAACAATGACCGAAGACTATGTGCTCACCGCGAGAGCAAAAGGTGTGAAGGAGAGGAATGTGCTTTTGAGGCATATTTTAAAGAACGCCTCACTTCCAATAATCACCAACATAGCTTTGCAATTCGGTTTCATGCTTTCAGGCGCGATAATTACAGAGAACGTCTTTTTGTACAACGGCTTAGGCACACTGATATACTATTCCATAAATATGCGTGAAGTTCCAGTTCTGCAAGCCATTTTTTGGATAATAGCGTTGTGTGTCATCATAGCGAACTTTGTATCGGACGTGGCCTACGGGCTGTTTGATCCGCGCGTCAGGTTCGGGTGAAAACATGTCTTTACGATCGCAAAGAATGATTCTGCAACTGAAAAACTTCCAAAACATGATGAAGAAGATACTTAAAAACAAAAAGGCAACCGTGGGTCTGATAATCCTGATATTCTTTGCGTTCTTAGCCATCTTTGGTCCCTTTTTCGCATCGGACGACCCTGTTTCGCCCGGTTCTGTTCCAGCGGGGAAAATGCCTGTGGGAATAGTGTCCGCCTTTCCAGGATGGTACAGGGACTTCTCAGGCGACCCAACCTACACAAACAACGTCTACGTAACTCAAAACGCAAAGTTTTCTGATCCGAACGAGTTGAGCTTGTGGAAAAACGCGACTACGAACAGTGGAATCATCGTCAGCTACAACTCTGAAAATGGCTATGACACCGCGCGCAAACTCGCTAAGGGCTGTATACAGGTGGATTTCACGGAAGAAGGAAACGCTACAATTTCAATCCAGTTTTATTATCCATACAACACCTCGCCAAAAATGTTCGCGAGCGAATGGAGCTACAGCGTCAACATGCAGGACCAAACTGGGCAATCAGGCAACTTGACGGTCTTCTGTGACTTCATTCACGCCACCGCTAGAGGCGAAAAAAGTTATCCCGCGGCTTTGCCACTAACGCTTAGCGCAGCACATGCCGGCTGGAATCCGATGCCCTACCATGAAACCTCCTCGGTTAATGCCGAGCTTCAACGCAAATACGGTGTAGATCCGAATCGCGTGATATTTACAAGCCTTGGACAATACACCTTTAGAATTACGGTTCAATTTTCGGGTAATGCAACAGCCTCTGGGAACCCAGTAGTCCTCCTGGGTGATGTGAATCTTGTTCTCTTCGGCAACTCATTCGGTCTGCTTGGTACAGACAACGTAGCAAGAGACCTCTTCACACAACTCATCTCCGGGACGCGAGTATCATTCGTCATTGGAATAGTTTCAGCGGTGGTCTCAGTTGTAGCAGGTCTTATCGTTGGGCTAGTAGCTGGCTACATCGGTGGCGCTACAGATGAAGTTCTGATGAGGTTAACTGACTTGCTTCTCGTTATTCCGGGGTTGCCGCTAACAATAGTCCTGATATTCGTTCTAGGCCAATCATTGTTCAACATAATAATTGTGGTCGGCTTCCTAGGATGGATGGGTTTTGCCAGAACCGTCCGCTCAGCCATCCTAAGCCTTAAGGAGCGCGCATTCATCGAAGCTGTAAAATCGGCTGGCGGAGGTCGATTCTACATAATCCGCAAACACCTCGTTCCGAACGTGTTTCCACTAGTCTACATCACGCTTGCAATGGCGGTTCCAGGCGCAATCGTTACAGAAGCTGCCCTAAGCTGGCTCGGACTAGGACCGCTGGACGTCATGTCTTGGGGAAGAATACTGTATCAGTATGAACTATCGGGCAAGATAGCCACAGGGGCCTTCACCACTTGGTTTTGGACAATTCCGCCTGGACTGTGCATCGCGTTGCTGTCGCTCTCTTTCATACTAATAGGATATGCACTCGACGAAATACTCAACCCGAGGCTTCGGGAAAGATAAACTACTACGAAGCCATGAACTTATCAACCATATCCCAGAAATGCCTTTCTAAACGCTCCAAAATCTCTGAGACCTTAAGGCTCTTCAAAGTCAAAAAACCACCGCCAAACAAAGGCAGGAGAGAATTCTTGCTCAGAAATGAACCCTCGAAACCTTCGAAAGTCACAGTGAGAGAACCGTCAGTGCCGCTCGTCAAAGTAACATCTGCAATCCTGCTAGCTGCCAAGCCTTCAGCCGGACTGGCAGAAACAAGGACACGAGGAGGCTTCTTCTCGACGGAAACTTTGAAGCCTCTCGCTTCAAAGAAATGAAGTACTTCGTCTGAAAGATCGTTTAATCTAACACTCTTTTGAGGATATCTGGACCACAAAATACTTCAAAGAACACAAACCTGTTAACCTTATAAGGTTTCTCGAGGCAGATGACGAAAGCTTAAATATTAAAGTTCGAACAGTATCACGAGACCTTTCATGGCGCTGCTTGACGTTGAAGATCTGAGGATGTACTATCGCACCTCCGAGGGATGGGTAAGGGCCGTCGACGGTTTGAATTTCAAAATTGACCGCGGACGCGCCTTGGGCATTGTCGGCGAGTCTGGATGTGGAAAAACAAGCATCGCAATAACATTAATGAGGATCCTTCCGAGAAACGCGAAGATCTTCGGAGGAAAAGTGATTTTCGACGGAAAGGACCTTGTCCATATGGATGAGGATAGGCTAAGAGAAGATGTCCGCTGGAAAGGCATGTCACTTATATTCCAGGGGGCCATGAATGCCCTCAATCCGGTCATTAAGATTGAGGATCAAATAGTTGAAGCGATAAGAATTCATGAGCCGAAAGTAACCAAGGCAGAAGCAAAAGAAAGAATCGGCAAGCTCTTCGAGCTTGTAGGAATTGACCCTTCAAGAGCAAGCAGCTATCCTCATGAATTCAGCGGAGGAATGAAACAAAGGGCGTGCATAGCAATGGCTCTAGCATGCAATCCCAAAATGCTGATAAGCGACGAGCCAAGCACAGCCTTAGACGTTATTATCGCCGCCCAAATACTCAGACTTCTAAGGGAGCTGAAGGAAAAGCTAAATCTGGCAATGATCGTAATCTCCCACGACTTATCAATAGTTACCGAAACATGCGACGACGCGGCAATAGTGTATGCTGGGAGTGTAGTTGAGTATGGTGAGATAAATGCAATATTCAAGGAGCCACTTCACCCCTATACCCAAGGACTCCTATCCGCGTTTCCATCAATAAAAGCGCAGAAAACACGACTGATATCTATACCAGGGTCACCCCCTGATCTGACAAATCCTCCGCGCGGATGCAGGTTTAATCCAAGATGTAAGTACGCAATGGAAATCTGCAGAAAAACACGGCCAGTCCTCACCGAGATATCAAAGGGACACCTTACAGCTTGCTATCTCTATGCAAATCCAAACAGGAAAGATTGAGGTGCTTGCAGAATGGATGAGCTAATGAAGGTTGTAAATCTTAAAAAGTACTTTCCAGTAAACGTTGGCTTCTTCAGATCTATAGCATCAAAGCAAGAGATTAGCGTCAAAGCTGTGGACAACATCAGCTTTAACATCAAGAAAAAAGAGATTTTCGGTTTGGCAGGGGAATCTGGAAGTGGCAAGACAACAACGGGCAGGCTGGTTCTCCGCTTGACAGAGCCGACCGGCGGCAAAGCGTACTTTGAGGGGAAAAACATTTTTGAGACTGCGGAGAAGGACACCAAGGCTTTGAGAAAACGAATGCAAATGATCTTTCAAGACCCGTATGAATCATTAAACCCAAGATTCACAGTTTATGACATAATCTCTGAACCTCTGAAGATACACAAGGTTCTGAGCAATGAAAAAGAAATAGAGGAAAAGGTCCTTGAAAAGCTCGAAGAAGTCAAAATAACTCCCCCAGAACAGTTTCTTTTGAGGTATCCTCACGAGTTGAGCGGCGGACAGAGGCAAAGGGTCGCGCTCGCCCGTTCCCTAGTCCTTGACCCTGAATTCATAGTGGCCGATGAGCCCGTTTCTATGCTTGACGTTTCAATAAGGGCTGAAGTACTCAACCTGATGTTCGACCTAATCCAGAAACACAACGTTTCATTTCTGTACATAACGCACGACCTTGCTTTGTCTCGACACATATGCGACCGCATAAGCATAATGTACCTTGGAAAGATCATGGAAATGTCAGACGCAGAAAAAATAGTCTACGAGCCACTCCATCCATACACCAGAGCATTGATAGCCGCAGTTCCAGTCCCGGACCCTTCGGCAAAAAGAAGCGAGGCTGTGATAAAGGGCGAGATCCCAAGCCCCATAAACCCGCCATCAGGATGCAGATTTCACACCAGGTGCCCCTCCTACATAGGCGACATATGCAGAACAAAAGAGCCTGAATTCACGGACGTCGGCGGAGAACACTACGTAGCCTGCCATCTCTACGACATATGAAAAACGCGCGCGCAGCAACGGGCCTCAAAAGAAGAAAGCTCCATCGCTAACCTCTTCTCTTTTTTTTATTCGTACACGACCCTTAGCACACATACAGGAAAGATTCTATGACCTGAACTTGGTAGTGCAACAATGTTGCAAGCGCGAAACAAGCGCAAGGTTGATGAATGTATGCTGCGTGCGTTCGAAAGAACGATATCACCCTTCAAAGAACTACATCACTTTTTATGTACGCGCATCTTTCTTCAATCGCCCACGCGCGGGTCTTTTCCGGGATCTCCCTGCCCAGACGCTGGACACTACGCCAACAAGAAGCAGCACTGAGCCCATCGATACAGTTGATACAAAATACGGCCTTGTTACAACCGTTTCAATGTTCCACAGACTCATTGCCGTAGGCGGGTCACCAGCTATGTCATAAGTGTTGCTCGCGTCTTTGTGGACTGGTGGTTCGATTGAGAGTGCCTTCATAGTGTAGTTGCCAGTGCGACCTATCGTGCCCTCCATCCCCACGTTCCTGAAGGTGAGGTTTCCGCCCGGAAGCGGGACAAAATCAGCGCTTTGGTTTAAATAAGTCACGGCGAACGGGTCAGTACCCCCAACGAAATAAACCAAGGTCCAAACCTCGTCACCCGAAGGAGTGTAGATGCCAAAATCCACTACTTTGTAATTGGGAATACTTGTGTTGGGAGCAAACTCCGTGTTTGCTGGCTCAAGCCCAAAATTATTTATGTCATACTGAGCACCCCAAAACCTGCCCTTAGTGAAGTTGAAGAACAAACGTTGACCAGCCTCAAAATAGCCTGAAACACTCAATTCCGGCGGGAGACCCTTCCTATAATAAACATAATTGTCAAGATTGGTTTTTAACACGTAATTGTCCTGATGAATAGAAGTGTTGGAGAATGACAGGAGCGCTAAACCTGCAAGTATCAGAAGTAATCCTAGAGCAAACCACTCTTTCTTCACGTCATCCACCAATATATTAAACGGCAAGACTGACAAATAAACGTTAAGCCAAAGAGCAGCGTCAATGAATGTAGCCACTGGTAACAATGCCATTCTTCGTTTCTTTTTATGTTGATTCACAGGCAAAGTGGCAGCGCGCTACTCAAAACTTTGCCGTTAGCATACAAGTCGGCTCAATCATAACTGCGCCCCCAAATCTCGATTTTGCCAACAGCGCGACAGCTTTCAACGTTGCAAGCCCCAGTTTAGCGTGCACGCAAGCCAAATTCCCGCTCACCGCGGTTATAATTGACCAGCTGGCAGCAGATTTTCCAGATCCGCCATTCGTGTCCAATGCCAACAGCACTTTGCAAAATCACGGCGCGCGCGGCGACGCGGTAAGGGGAACACATACATGTATGTACTCTGGAACGCCATCCCCCTACAGCAATGAAATAATCAATGTCACGAGCGAAATGCGATTGTATCCGCAGTCAGAGGATCATCTCACAGTTTCAGAGCTAATTGCAGAAACGAAAGGTGTATCTAATGCCAGCATGTCTACTAGTCTAGACAGTTACCTCGCGTGCCTCGTGGCTGACGTCGCAAGCAGCGCGCGCTCACGCAGCTGAGAATTATTTCGCTTAGACAAGTGTGCGTCTAAGTTTTAGAGCAGGCGTACCTTGAAGCGTTCTTTTGATGCGACAACTAGTATGATGACAAGCAAAGAAAAGAAAATGGCAATTGTACCGAATGTTATGCCCCTTTGGATGTCCCCCTGCTCGGTGAGCCACGTTACCGTGTACCAATTTTGTAGGAGACCCCAACAAGCAACTAACGATGCTCCAACTACTGGCAGAAGTAGGCTCCACCTCTCCGCTGCGCTTGCCGAACCTGCGAGGCCAAAAATGAATGCGACAAGTGCCAAAATTCCCATATAAGTTTGTATCACAACTGCGGCAGAATGTGACACCGAGTATGGTGCTAGGATCAAATAGCCTGTCAGATCAAAGCCCGCCATCAGAAACATCATACCAGCAAGGGCGAATTCGATTAGTCCAGCGATAAACGGTACGACACGGAGCGTTTTTATTGAGCTCAGAATTTCCGCCTCAATTAGATTGGGGACCCATGTTTATTTAAGTCTTAGCGCGCGGACTCGTCCCCATATCGGTTAATATCCGCTTTTTCCTGCTATCGCTCTCACTTATTCTTATCAGGCGTGCTTCAGACGAAATGCCAATCGAAGACCAGGCAAAAGGTAGACTAAGAAAACGCCATGACCCTAGCGCGCGCAGGGAGCTATGAACGCTCTCAACCCAGTTTTCAAAATAGGCGATCAAATATCTGAAGCGCGCGCGCAATAAAGATTCATGAACCAAACGTGTCTGGGAAAGAGGCAAAGGAGAGAATAGCGAAACTCTGAGCTTGTAGGAGTTGACCCTTCAAGAGCAGGAAACTATCCTCATGAATTCAGTGGAGGCATGAAACAGAGGGCCTGCATTGCAATGGCTCTGGCGTGCAACCCCAAGATGCTGATCAGCGACGAACCAAGCACCGCTCTTGATAATCACTGCACAAATACTCAAACTCCTCAGAGAGTTGAAGGATAAACTGAACCTCGGATTGATGGTCATTTCCCACGACCTGTCAATAGTCACTGAAACCTGTGAACAGGCGGCAATAATCCAACCCGGAAAAGTTGCTGAATTCGGTGACATAGTCCAGATATTCAAGGATCCACTTCATCCCTACACGCAGGACTTGCTTTCAGCTTTTCCGTCTATAAAAGCAAAGAAAACGCGGCTGATATCGATTCCAGGTTCACCGCCCGACTTGACCAAGCCTCCCCCACGTTGCAGGTTCAATCCGAGATGTAAATACGCGATGAAAGTTTGCAGGAAGAAAGTGCCGGCTCTACTCGAAACGGAAAAGGATCATTACTCAGCATGTCACCTCGTAAACCCGATCAATTGAGGCTGCCGATGCATGGATGAACTGATAAAAGTTGAAAACCTTAAGAAATACTTACCTGTGAACCTCGGCTTCTTCAGGTCCTTAGCGTCTAGGCAAGAGATTTTCGTCAAAGCTGTTGATAATGTTAGCTTCGACATCAAGAAGAAGGAGATTTTCGGCTTAGCAGGTGAATCTGGAAGCGGAAAGACGACGGGCAGAGTTATTCTCCGCTTGGTCGAACCTACCGCTGGAAAGACTTTTTTCAAGGGCAAGAACATCTACGAAATCGTTAGAGGCCAAAACAAAATTCTGAGAAGACAAATGCAAATGATCTTTCAAGACCCCTACGAATCATTAAATCCAAGGTTCACTGTGTACGACGTTATCTCTGAACCATTGAAAATACACCATGTTTACTCGAATGAGAAGGAAATAGAAGAAAAAGTCTTGGAAAGGCTTGAGGAAGTGAAGATAACACCCCCAGAACAGTTCTTATTCAGGTACCCACACGAACTAAGCGGCGGACAGAGACAGCGAGTTGCCCTTACCCGTTCACTAATACCTGACCCAGAATTTGTGGTTGCTGACGAACCGGTTTCAATGCTCGACGTCTCAATCAGGGCTGAAGTGCTCAACCTAATGTTCGAATTAATCCAGAAACACAATGTATCCTTCCTGTACATAACACACGATCTTGCCTTGGCTCGGCATATTTGCGATCGTGTGGGCATAATGTACCTTGGAAAGATGATGGAAATGTCAGAGGCCGAAAAGGTTGTCTACGAACCGCTCCACCTATACACAAAAGCCTTGATAGCAGCTGTGTCCATCCCCGATCCGAACGCAAGAAGAAGCGAAGCGGTCATGAAAGGCGAAATCCCAAGCCCAATTAACCCGCCATCAGGATGCAGATTCCACACAAGATGCCCCTCCTACATAGGCGACATATGCAGAACAAAAGAGCCAGACCTGCTAGACGTAGGCGGAGAACACTACGTAGCATGCCATCTTTACAACAAATGAAAACAACACACGCCATAATCGAACGAGCAGAACGCGCGCTAGCCCAATTTTCTGCAAGGACAAAATTTATATTAACATCAAAGATATACTTGAGTCAACACGCTAAAAAATGGTGAAAAAATGAAGAGAATCTACAATATCATGCTGCTCATTTCAATCCTCACCCTAGCCATGTTCGCCTCAGCGTCAACGATAAAAAAAGCTTCAGCACTGTCTATACCTACCTTCGTTGTTGAACCTTCAAAAACCATAATGGGTCCTTCATCCGCAATAAACCAGACTTTCATGGTTTCTCTCAAACTCGACAACGTCACAACCGCGAACGTGCCTCCGGGATTAGCAGGTGTCGAGGTCCACTTGACATGGAACAATTCTTTGATCGAGCCAGTCTCATTCGTCAGCGAAGTTGCCCTTACAGGCGGAGTATTTGATGGAATGACGGTCATATACGGAATAAACCCTGGATTATACTACGACAATGGCACCAAGGCTAATGCGCCACCATACACCAACACGACACATTATGAAGTAGCGGGGGCCTCGACTAGCGGCACCCCATGGTGGGGAGACGATGCCAAAATAGCAGAGATCACGTTTAAAGTTATCCAGCAACCTCAACCCGTCGCCATTTGTCCCTTAAATATCGACTTCACTGATCTCGCCGACTATAACACGAACCCAGTTACTGCTGCCTCGCAAAACGCGACACTCGTGATACTAACCACATCGACAACTTCTGAGACAATTAACTTCCAAGGAATAGGAAACTATACAATCACGATCGCCAGCGATTCAAACATCACTGCTCCGCAGAACATGAATTTCCAAAACTACACCAATGACGGCGCCTCGTTTGGTTTCAACGTTACTACATACGACGGTTTCTGCAACGTCACGGTTCCAAACAATTTCATGTGGAGCATTCCAACTGACAACTGGACTGTAACGGTAGACGGCTCCTCCGTAACCACGCCAAACCTAGCAATCACCTCGGACGCCAGCAACACATACGTCTGGATCAACTTCACTTCAGGCACCCACAGCGTCATGTTCACAAGCACAAACGTCGTGCCAGAATTCACAGCAACAAACCTGACGCTTCTCCTCCTGGCTTCAACACTGATAGTCGCAGCTACAGCAACAAGCCTTAGAAAAAGAAAACCACACTACTAACCTTTCCTCCTTTTTTTATGCGCACACAAATAAATGCGTACACTACGTGAGTCTGATAGAACCGACTGGCAAAGTGAACGCTCTGAACTGAGAAGGCAGCGTCATCAGCCATCATTAACTCGCAGGTCTCCAAGACGAAACCACTATGCACGATAGCGCGCGCTTTCACGACAATATCGACCACAAACAAACTCCTCGAAGCAGAGGAGCTATGAGCCCTCCCGAACCGAAGACTCGAAAAACCCGAAATAGGATAACGTTGTCAAGCCCCGCTTTTCAACCTGCAGCCAAAATCATCTCACGTTCTGAAGAACACGCTCAATCAGATTCGGAAAAACGCAAGAGCGTCCTGAACACACTCAAGGGAAAAAGAAATAGGCGACGCCGTCCACCTATTCTGTGACCATGCAAGAAAAACGCTCAATCAATCCGGAAGTACACTGCAGATGGCTAAAAAAACAACCAATCTCAAACAAAAAAAGGAAACTCTAAAAGGAAAACGTTGGGCCGCCTTCTCCGTAATCCTTGCCCTCTTAGTAATCTTGGGCTTCGTCTTCTCCGGCGTGTTTGTACACCCCCAAACCAAGTTTCCCCTGACTGCGAGTATCATTGATCAGCTGGGAGCCGACTTTCCAGATCCATCATTCGTGTCCAACGTCACAAGCACTCTGCAAAATCACGGGTTCACAGTCAGCTACTACAACCAAAGCTTGAGCGTCGACTTTTTCAGAAGATTGGCCGACTCCAACTACGGCCTTATAATACTGAGGGTTCACTCAGCCCTGAGAAGCGACAGCTCCACAGTAGATCTTTTTACTTCCGAAAGGTATGATCCATCATCCGAGAAATACGCTTCAGAGCTGGACCAGGAGCTCGTAACAGTTGCAGAATTCCTTTACAAGCCTGGTGAAAAATATTATGCGCTTTCGTCGCTTTTCATGGAGAATCTTGCGGGACATTTTCCGAGTAGTATAGTCATAGCCATGGGCTGTCAAAGTCTGAAACATGGATGTGAACAGATGGCCCAAGCCTTTATCGATAGAGGAGCCAAGGCATACATAGGGTGGACGGACATTGTGATGCCGGACGACACGGACCACGAGACGATTAACCTGCTGACCGCACTGCTAAATGAGAATGCGAGTGTAGTCGATGCAGTGGCCAGCACGAAACCGCATTTGTACCGAGGATACGCCAGTCCTGACAACGATACCATAATCCAAGTAGAGAGCCAGATGAGTTTCTATCCCGGGTCAAACTGGAACCTAACAATCTCTCAATTGGCCGCTCAGCCAAAAGCATCATTAGCATCGATGGCCTTGAACAGCATGGTAGTTTTCTTCACAGGTGTAATTCCGAACAGGCCCAGGGCTTTGAGGCGTTTACACAGGAACGCTTGGCTTGGCAACTAATTCCTTGTAACGCCTTGAAACCGTCAAGTATAGCTGGCTACGAAGACCATCGCCCAACAAGTTGCTCCTCTGCAATCTCCAGAAATCCAAGGCAAGCTTCTTGTCTTCCAAGACCTCGGTCGTCCACTTTTCAAAGTCTCCGCGAGACAAATGAAACTCCAGGGACTTCACGTTTACAGTATTAACTTTTTCCATGAATTCTTTCAAGGAAGCAGCGCTTTGACCAGTGTAGTTACCAATTGAAGTGAAAAAGTAGAAGGCCTTCTCCCTGGGAAGAGTTCTCAAAATTCTTGAGTTCATTTCCTCTTTCAAAGCTTTTTCCTCACATCTTATTGTCCATTTATCTATTAAAAGCTAACTTTTCTTATCACCAAGAACTTGGAATTCAGTTTCTTTAAACTTCTTTGTTACAATCGACGTACGGATTCTCAGAACTCCTGGGAACGGCGCAACCGAATTGGCGATTAGTTCATGAAGGTCTTCTTGACTAGCTGCGGTGACTTTTGCAATTATAAGAAGCTCTTCTGAAAGAGACGTGTAGACTTCAAGGGCTTCTGGCAAGGCTGCCAATTTCTCTGCGACTTTCTCAGTTTCCTTTGGATCAGTGTAGACAGTCATTATCGCGGTTATGTTTTTTATCCCGATCTTTTCAACGTCTACAGTGGCTGTGTAGCTCTTTATCACTCTCTGTTGTTCCATTCTTCTCACTCTATCATACACTGTTGAATGAGCTATTCCCAGCCGTTTGCCGATAGCTCCGTACGTCTCCCTTGAATCCTTCTGCAATTCTCGCAAAATCTCAATATCAGTAGCGTCCAGAGAAACTGCATTATTCTTCAGCTTCAACTCTGCAAATCTCCGCCAATTCTTGATAGATATATATATTATCAAGATTTATTTCTTGTTGTCGCACAAGCTCTTCCTTTTTCATGAAAATCGTCACTCTTCTTGCCAGAAGATTTACGTAAAACGCTGATGCATGCCTACAAAACTACAATAAATAGAACATTTATGCTTCATTTTTGCGGAAAATGTTGACAAAAACCTTTAAGTTTGCGGTCGACCCACTAGAACCTTGTTCTAGAATGTTGTTACAGGTTGTGGTTGATATGAGGTTGCCGAAGGTATGGGAAATCTTCGACCATTTCAAGCGTTTTTGCAGATTGAAGGGATGGAAAGCTTCCGAGACTGAGGACTGGATCGAGTTGAATGATAGCTATCACAATTTTCTTTGGACCAGAAACGTCACTCCAGCCTCTTTCAAGAAAATAATATCTAACAGGAAGTGCGTGATTCAGAAAGGCGTGTCCTACAGCGTCGTTGAGTCCTCTCACATGGCTTGGCTTTTCTCCGAAGAACCCTCAGACGATCTGCTCAGGATAGTTCTCGAGAACCCGGATTATTCAAGGTCGGTGGCCATCTTTGATTTGAGTCCCATAATGCATGGAAAGAACGTCTGCATCAAGCTGAACAACACGGACAGCTCCGTTTTTCACGAATTCGAGAATTTCCTCCAGAATGAACTCAAAGTTGTGGTTCAGCCCCCTCCCTCCTTTTCCAATCCAAAAATCAGCGTTAGTGGCGGCATAACACCAGAACTCGCCTAGTGAGCTTGCTTTTTCCTTCACTCATCAGCAGAAACGGGGCTTATTCATGCTTAATCTGAAAAGACATACATGAGGGGACAGAAGACGAATTCCAAACCACACCACGCTTGAGAAGTAAGAACTCATGATCAACTGGCATTTTCATCGCTGAATCATATTTTGATAATATAGTAAACCGAGGGCAGGGGCTGTGAGCACACAAACTAAGAACCGAAGAACCGCCCTTTGTGCATTTGTCCGTTGAGGGATTTGTTATCTCAAAATTTCCATCCTTCAAGCTTAGGTTGCACCTTGGAACAGTGAAGCGTTGTTTCTTATGAAATGAAGCTAACCTTCTCCACACCCCGAAAATAAACTTGGAAATAACCCAAGCGTCTCTGGAAATTTCAAAGGATTGATAAAGGGAAAGCTCGCAAGATATAGTTTGTGAATGAGAATTGTCAGAAGACGGCGAAAGAATGAAGCGGCTCGTGGGATTCAAGAAGAAACTCGAAAGCAAAATCGAAGAGCTGAGTTCCGACCTCAAAGATTCACAGGCCATGCTTGAAACCGTCAACTCTCTCCTCATCGAAAAGGGGTTCAAGCATCTCGAAGTCAGCAAGGAATCGATCAGGGCCGAAACCGCGTTGCCAGAGGGACTGTTGAACGAAGCAGAGTTCGGGTCACGACATCCCCAGTTGATGACGGGACATGAAAATGCCACACCACTGCAAACCACAACAGGCGAGCTTCTTGCCAACCTTTACGTGGATGGGGACTCTTTGCGTGTGGTGTTGGCTGAAGACAAAAACTTCAACATCACCACACCGCCTTTTACACAATTCTTCGTGGAAAGAATCTTGCAGAAGATGCAGGAAAGAGACAGCGAGCTAGTCAGGGCTGGGCAACTGTCTCCCGAGGATATCCTCTGTTACAACGTTGTTCGAGAAGGTGATATTATACGTGAAATAACGGTAAAGAACACTGACCCTGACAGGCTGAAGGAGCTTAAGTCGAGTATCCGTTGGACTCTAGAGAAAATGTATGAGAAAATGAAAAGTCAGACTTAGAAGAACTATTTGGCACGGTCAAAGTAGATGTTCTTGCCTTTAGCTGAAACGGGGATTCCAATGATAATCGTTGCTTCAGGCAATACCCCCATTTTCATGGCTGCCGTTCCCACTCGATACATCATGCGGTTGTCCACATTAAGCATACCTGCAGTCTTCGCAGCCGATCCTAATGATATTCCAAGGTCCAGAGCCTTAAAGACACACGTGGGGCCAGTGAAGTCATTTCCCCTCTTCTTCTCCGACTTGTCAAATTCCCCACAGCCCAGACAGCCACAGCCTCCACAGTCCAAGCCGATGCTTCTATCACCTCTGACACCTACCAGAACCACTGCGTGAGAATCCCTAACGTTCCTTGCATCTCTCTTGAATCCTTCGATCTTCCTTTCGATTGCGATGTCTTCCATTTTTTCAGCAATGGCGTCCTTTTCTTTTCCGTAAAGAATCAAAGTTATGATATCGTCTCTGCCTGCAGTTTTAGGCGCTGTTCTTGCGGCTACAAGCATCAGTTTGGCCGCTTCCAAAAGGGCTTGGCTCTCTGCGGTTTCACTTTCAATCACTGGCGGGTTTATTTACACTCGCCACCAAAATCGATACACTCGCCAGCCTCACAACAAAAACCACCCAAGACCTAATAAACTTCACGCTAGACATGAAGAAAAACGGACTAGCCGAAACCACAATCACCTCACGAACACGCGCGCTAAAACAACTCGCAACAATGACCGATCTACAAGACCCAGAAGCAACCAAAACAGCAATCACGGGTCAGCAAAAATGGAACAAACGAACACAAAGAAAACACGCAGAAAACTACGAAGCTTTCCTCAAATACATAGGCAAAACATGGAAACGCCCACGCATAAAACCAGAAACAAGATTCCCCTTCATCCCAACAGAAACAGAAATAGACCAACTGATAGCAGCATGCCAAAAACACACAGCCACAGAACTCCAAACACTCAAAGAAACAGCCATCAGAATATCAGAACTCACAAAACTCAGATGGCAAGACCTAGACACACAACAAAAAACGCTAAACATCACGCCAGCCAAAGGAAGCAACCCCCGACTTCTACACATCAGCGACAAACTCCTAAACATGATAAACCAAATGCCACGAAACAGAGAACACATATTCGGAACAGCCACCCAAGCACTAAGAACAAACTTTTGCGTACAACGAAAAACAGCCAGCAAGAAACTACAAAATCCGAGAATACAGAGAATAACATTCCACACCTTCAGGCATTGGAAAGCAACAATGGAGTACCACAAAACCAAAGACATCGTACACGTAAAGAACTTACTAGGACACAAAAGCGTCATCAACACGATGATATACATCAACATCGAACAGGCACTATTTCTAAGTCAAACAGACGAATGGACATGCAAAACAGCCACCAACGTAAAAGAAGCAATCGAACTAATCGAAGTAGGATTCGAGTACATCCAAGAAATAGACGGAATCAAACTTTACCGAAAACGCAAGTAACACACAAACAACCCCCCTTTTTTCTGTTCAATTCATCAAGCTCCTCCAAGACAACCGCCCACTCACTACCATAAAGGAATTCTCATTTAGAAGTCTGCCAATCCTCAAAAAACCTTGCCAATCGTTCCAAAAGACTGAAAAAACTTGCAAGAAGAACAGACCTAAAAAGCCCCGCAAGAGTACCGATAGGAATTTGAATTACTCCATTCGAATCTGAAATCGACAAAAAAGTGCGAAAAGCAAAGAAAACAGATATCACACTAGCTCCTAGAAAAAAGGGTCTAAAAACATGCGCTCCAACCTCCTTATTTAAACCCGAAGAAATCACGATAAACAATGACCCTAATACAACCAAGCCAAAAATTAAGACATCAGGATAAGACGGCATTCCAAACGTATTCAACGATGAGGCTATTAGCATACCACCCACAAAATACGCAAGCATATTAACTGCTTTCTTCTGTGAAGGAGTCTCAGCCCTCGCTCGCACTATTCTTTTCAGCTTAACAAACAATCTTTTCAATCTAAAACCTATTGAACGCCCTTTCGTCACCGACCTCTAGTGTCACTACGGAAAACAGGCTTAATAAACACTTTACCTCCCGTAAGGCTTTCGCCTTACTCGCACGTTCCAGACGAAAACGACCAAACACGCCAGAACAAACGAATCTAACGATTCAAACAACAAAGGCATCTTCTAACGAAGAACACCATCGCCATTAACAACTTCATCAAATCGTTCTTCATAAACAGGACAAATATCAACAACACCCTTAGCGTCAGAGCTAGAACTGACTGCAATTCTACATACTCCAAAGCAAACCTGCTCCTTCCCTGTCCACAAACAAAAACGACTTTTCTTAACCCGATAAATCAATAGACGCTTAGCCATACTCAAACACTCCCAATCAAAACATATACCTAACAAAGATATAAATGTTTCAATATAAACGAAAAGTAGTGGTAGTAGTAGTAGAAGAACATCAATCTATTAAAAAAAGAGTAATCCAAAACGAACAACATAAATAAACTCTTACAAACGCATTACAAATGCCTAATGAGCACAACGCCAAGCCTTACGCCCACTAAAACAATGCAAAGGAACACCAACATACCAAAAGAGCAAGAAAAGAACAAAAAAACACCATTAAAATCCCTGTCCTATACAACCGACAACGAATACGAAAAAACTTCATCAAAACACCTAAACCCTCACGAACTATCTCTTCCAACGAGAACAATCAACAGAACAGCCATCAAAACCGTGAGACACAGGACGAATACACAAGCCACCAAAAAAACACCCAGACTTCTTAAAATCGGGACGCACAGCATCATAGAGATCAGACCGAACAACAGAAGGACAACGTGGTCTAGAGTGAATACGAGCCTCTTGAGCCTTACGAGCTTCAGCACAACTCATTTTCATAAGCGACTGCTCAAATTCCTCATCCCAGTCACCAAGCTCATCCGCTAGCCCACTTACAACACATAGAGGCACACCGTCACGCAAATTATCACAAAGACGCCGAGTGAAAGACCTAGATTCACGCCAAAAAGGACACAAAACCACACTATTACTCATCTAAAACGCCTCAAGAACCAACCCCCAAAACCAAGCACCCGAAAATAACAACTTACAGAGTTACCACTACTCAACCTTACCGCCCCCAGCATTAGCAAAATTCGGCAACCCAGAACTGCCAAACTCTTCCATAGGAAACACTTTCTTGTACAAAGGAGAACCAATATCCTTGCAAATCGGTTCCTTCGCCCAATAAATCCGTCTGGGCGCATCATTCCCACAAGCAGGACACTCAAAAGAAACCAACGATTTCGAAAGAGCGCTACCTTTCAACTTGCTACAACCGCAGACACCAAAGTACGTCACAACATTGTTTCGTTTCAAACCAACCTTCAACGTGCAATGATTAAGTTGATACCAAGCAGTACCAATAACAGTTTTACGCTTAGGAAGAACCTTAACCAAATACCCATCCTTAGCATACTCTCGCACTTCCCTACCCTTAAAGCAAGAACACTCAGCACAATCCCCTCGCTCATGCACACACTCACGACAAACATCAAAGCCACCCGCAACAAAACCCAAGGCATGAAAATGAACACCCCAAACCAAAACCTTCCGTTTCCTATCAATACGAAAACCATGAGGCATCATAGCACCACCCAAAACCCCACGACGAGCCATAGCAACCCTACACTTCTCACGCAAAACCTCAAGAGACAAACCATAGTCAGCCTTCGGCACAGAAACCATAATATGCTCAACCTCACCATACCCACGTTTAGAAGCGAACTTTAAACGAGCATCAATCGCCCGCGCTTCACGAGCAGCCCAACCACGAGCAAAACAAATCGGACAAGAAGCCTTATGACACCAATAATGCTCATGCATGACAACCAATTTTCCCGTATAATCAACGCCACCCGAAACAAACCCAGCATGAAGCTCTACATGGTCACAAACACGATAAGCCTTCCACCGCCCACAATGACTATTCGTAACTTGACCCCTACCCGTAGGCATACAATTCTCATGCCCCCTATCATCAACGGGATAGCGCCAATAAGCATTATCAACAAGAGCATGATTCAAAGCAAAACGACGCTGAAAATCTCTCTCAGCAGCTTCGACAGACAAAACCATCAAACCACACTCCAAATAAAACAGAGGGGATGAAAGGAACCAAGCAGGAAACAGAAAGGAAATTGCCGAGGTCTCCAGACGCAACCATACTTGATTCCTCAAAAACTAACGTATGCCACTACCAATATAAAGCAAATAGCTACTACTACTACTCACGCTAGAAACAAGCGCGTTGGCACGCGCAATCGCAATTTTTTACTGAGACAAAGTATGAATACACGAATCTCGCATTCCTAAAAAATTGCTCTAACACCTTCGTGTTGCTATCTCCTCAATGGCTAAAAAACATATAATTGCCCTCACTCGAACGTTCGGTCAAAATAAGTTTTTTGTTTTTCTCTCCACTGAAAAACCCGCCATTTCGTCAATCAACGAAACCTAAATTAAGAAATCAGTCATGTAACAAGCACGTGAGAAAATGGAAAACCCAGAACAAAACCAAAACTCCCAGCTAGAAAATCCACAAGATAGAGAATTAGGAAGGATAGAGACGGGTTTATTTACACTCACCCATTTGCCTAACTGGAGTTCTAGAAACATCGATAGGGTTTAACACTTATGCTTGTCCACGGCTAGGGGAAGATTTTTCCAAGGAGATTCACAATTGCGTTCAGCTGGCCTATGTAGAGGCCAACAGCCAAGGAGGAAACACCCAGTAGCAACAACAAAGCACCAATTACGCGACGTTCTGGTATGTCCATGCTCAAACCTGCTTGAAGTGCTTCTCTAACGTCTCTTCGATATATTTCTTCTGGACACATCCAACTATTCTATCTACTTCTTTGCCGTCCTTCATTATCACCATAGTCGGAATACTGAACACCTGAAAACACTCTGCCGTCTGCGGGTTTTCATCAACGTTGAGCTTGCCGACAAAAACTTTGCCTTCGTATTCCTTGGCCACTTCTTCAATCGTCGGCGCCAGAGACTGGCAGGGACCACACCATGCTGCCCAAAAATCAACCAAAGCCAACGCATGGTTGGCGGTTAGCTCTTTGAAATTCGAATCAGTTACGTGAACAGGCTTGCCTATCATTTCCTTCTTTCCCTTGAGTTCAGACATCCTTTTCTGCCTCATGCTTTCCAGTTCCTTTCCTTCTGAGAAAGAACGACCGTGTTCGCTGCTCATTTTTTCATCCGCGTTGTTTTAAAGAATCTTGCAGAGCTTTAAGTTTTATGTAGGCTTCCTCAGGATCATTGATTTTCGCTGCTAATCTCTCGAACGGGCAGGTTGTCGGCTTGCAGTTGCTGAGTATGTTCTCAACAAGCTCGTTCCACTCGGCCCGAACCGCGTTTTGCTCAAACAACTCTCTCGCTTTCCTGCTAATGACTGACGCATACACCGCTTCGATCCTTGTGTATAGGCACATGAGCGCAACCGCTTTGCCAACCACCTTGTCTGCAGCAGAAGCTCCTCGAAGTCGTTCGCCAAGTTCCTCGGTCGCTATGAGAAAGCCTGAAATCCCATGAGAAGCAGTCTCAAAGAGCACCTGTCTGTCCTTCACGAGGCAAAGCGTCAAACCTTTCTCTGCAAGACGATTTTTCGCAACCCTCAGATCTTCCAAGTCCAATCCAATATCGCCAGCAATTAGCCTACAAAACAACTTTCACTCTTCTAGCACAAAAAGTTCGTGCTCTTGCATCCTTGCGATCCCACCAGCAAGGCGCTCAGCTTCAGCTCCCTTTGACATCTCTTCAAGCAAGGTCTTGGCTAATTTGGTGTTAACTGAAATCCTTAAAGTTCTTCCCGATTCTCTGAGCTTGAACTGAGCTGATATTTCTTTGGTTGACTCTTCAACTCTCAGCCTTTGATTTCCAATGGTGCATCTGGTTGTAGCCTGTATTCCGTCAATAACGCAGGTGAAGGGCGTTGAAAGAGGCGTCTTAACTGTGACCTGTAGTTCGCGGCAACTCTCATCGTCAAGGTGCAGACATCTTTTAGCCAGATCTCCCATTCGGACACCGATGACAAGGAAAGGCCCTAAATGCCCATGGAGCCTGGTAGCATTCTCGATGAGGGATAGGATTTCCTTACTGTTTGTCACCTTTAAGTTTCCTCACATTTGCCTTTTCGAGCGCTGCTATGATAGGTAAGGTTATGGCCAGCGTCATGACTCCACCGACCAGGTGGAATCCGCCCCAAGTTGTTAGCGCCCATTGAAATGTTTGGTTGGCCGTGAATAAAACACCTATTAATACTCCTGCAAAATATGCCGATACAATCGTCGTAATTGCTGCTATTGTCAAGCTGTATATTGAAATGCGGATTTTGTGGTGATTTGCAGACATTAACAGGTCAAAGATGACCGATGAAGCGGCAAAACATATCATGGCGCCCATCATCGGTGCTGGTCCCAGGAATATGGCAACTATTGAGCCTATGATGCCGACCAGCAGGCTTGTGCCGAACCGTCCAGTCACCCACGTGACCATTAATAACGTAAAGAAAACTGCAAAATCATGAATTATAGGAAGCCCTAACAATTGAAAGCTTAAGGGTCCCAGAAATAAGTTCAAGACTATCCAAAGGGCACAGAAGACACCTGTCAACGCAACGTCAACTGTTGTAAAATGGGTTTTGCCGCTCATTTTGCTGATTTGGTAACACCTTTTTATTCAACAGTAGCACTGCACTACATAAAAACTTTATTCACCATCACCTTAGAAATTGTCCGTGAGAACATGCCTAAAATCAAGCGCGTAGGGGTAACCTTTCCTCCCGACTTGCTGGAAGATTTTGACGAAATCATCGGGGAAATGGGCTACAAGAATCGATCTAAAGCTGTTCAGGATGCAGTGAGAATGTTTGTGACTGAAAGGAAGCTGCTTCAAAACGAGACTGGAAATCAAGCCGGGCTAATGATGATGCTTTATGATCATGAAGCCAGAGGACTTGAAAATGCACTCACGCATGTGCAACACCATTTTGCGCATGTTATCTGCTCAACGATGCACATTCATCTAAGCGAAACGGACTGTCTTGAGGCAATAGCTGTCAAGGGCAAAGCTGATGAGGTTCAAAAATTGGTAGATCAATTAACACCCAAAAGAGGAGTCAAACTGCTCAAGGTTATGGTTTTTTCCGTCTGATTGCGTCGGCTATTTGAGTTCAAACATTCTTTCGAGCGCTTTTCTCGCCTGCCTAGCAATTGGTTCAGGAACAGTGATTACATACTTTTCTTCTTTCAACGACGCGTAGATCCTGTCAAGAGTATTCAACTTCATGGTTGGACAAACAGCTTCTTCATAAGCCAAGAAGAACTTCTTCCGAGGATTCTCTTTCCTCAAGCGGTGAAGTATCCCTTCCTCAGTTCCTACAATGAAAGCTTCAGCCTCGCACTCCTTTGCATACCTACACATCTGAGAAGTGCTTCCAACGAAGTCCGCACCTTTCTGCATCTCAAAAGTGCATTCAGGATGCACCATCACCTTGGCTTCAGGGTGTTGAGCCTTGAGTATGTAAACATCCTCAGCTTGAAAAAGCAAGTGCGTTGGGCAGAATCCCCATTCAGGAATAGGAATAACGGTTTTTCCAGTTTTTCTTTGGACGTACTCAGCTAGGTTGCGGTCTGGACCGAAAAGCACCGTATCAGCATCCAGCGATGCTATCACATCCACAGCGTTAGCTGAGGTGCAGCATATGTCGCAGTAGGCCTTGGCCGTGGCCAAAGTATTCACATAAAGAACCACAGGCACAAGAGGGTAGCGCATCTTCGATCGCTTGATCTCTTCAACTGTAAGCATCTGAGCCATTGGGCATCGTGCACTTAGCGTCGGTAGCAGCACCTTCTTGTCAGGGTTCAAAATTGCCGCAGACTCCGCCATGAAATCGACAGCAGAAAAAACTATCATTTTTGCTTCTTTCTCTTCCATGGCTTTCCTGCTGAGCTCTATACTGTCTCCGACATAGTCTGCGATTTCCTGAACGTCATCCCTTTGATAATTATGTGCCAAGATTATTGCGTTCTTTTCTTTCTTCAGTTTCAATATCTCGTCTGCAACAATCATGATTTCGCCTTGGACCATATACAAGCGCAACGTCTTAACAATTCGCAAAGATATATGCGTTTACCCGTAGATTGCCCTTTTCTTGCTTTGCCCTCAGGCCAAGAGGTCTCACTGACGACCTGTCGAACAAAGACTCTGCTCTGGGCCAGTTGATTATTGTAATCGAACTGATATGAATGTCTTTCTTGCGGCAGGTTCATTTGAGACGTTACTTGCTCCACGCCACTGTATCAAAAAATGAGTTGCAGGAATTCTCGTAGCGCACGCGCTATATCTGTCTTCTACGAACTAAGACTTCGCACGCAGCGAAATCCTCAAGTGTCATTTCAGCGTTAGAGATGTGAATTCTGTTTTCTGCGTCCAATTCGATTTTGTTTTTCATGTCTCTATCACCATTCGCTTTGGACTGCCACGTCGTAAATCGTAATATAAGGCTTTTCTAAGGAGTGTCCAACTAGAATACAGCACAAGCTGTGTCACGTTCGCTCAAACCTGAACCTTCATGGAATTCTGCACGGCCATGCACACGTATTCTTTCAGCTTGGTGCAGTTGATCAGTCATTCCTCCCTTGAAAAGAAATTGATTAAATATAGTTTGGTGCAGCGGGCCGGATTTGAACCGGCGAACCCCTACGGGAAAGGATGGCTCATAGGGGCTGGTTCAGGCCTACAAAACCGATCTTGAGTCCTTCACCTTTGACCTAGCTTGGTTACCGCTGCGCGCAGTAGTGATTTCCAACTCTTTCTTATTAATCATTTCTCGCTTCCTGAATCGCCACTGATCTGTATGCTATTATGAATTCCTTCGCAAACACATCCGCATATTTCTCCGTTCCCCGATGTTTCAGATCTCCGCTCGTTCTCAAGTGATGATAAAATTCATGCAGAATAACAAATGGATCTTTCAATGTGTCGCTGTTCAAAACTGAAATCGTCCTTTTCTTGCCATTGTAGCAACCTAAAGCCCTCTTCTTGTTCCTCTTTGGGAGACCAACTTCAACGATTGGGACTCTCACTCCATGTTTTTCAGCAAGAATTTCCAGTGCCCTCTCGACTTTCCCGTTCAAAATGAGCCAAACGATTGTCGCCATAAATTTCTGTTCCAAATCAGACTCCTACAATGGTTAGTTCAACATGCGGCTAATATTCCTTTCATGCGTTCTTCTAGGATTCTCTGGCTGGAGAAAACACAGTGGAAAACATTGCAGAGTACAAAAAGTTTATTAGACAGCTAAGAAGTTACGTTTCTAGCTCCTTAAATATTGGTGACCCTTTTTCGAGTCGGAATGACCCAACAGCTGGAGGAAATTTAGAATTTGACAAAACCCGCATCCAAGCGATATCGTTCATCCAAGCTAAACGTGAAGTTGCGGGAGATGACTAAAATTGGCTAAAACGTCAAGTGAGAATACACGCTTACTCTTAGACGCCTTTTTCAAGGATAAAGGCCTAGTACGGCAGCATCTTGACTCTTACAATGAGTTCATTGACCGAGGCCTTCAAGAAGTAATCGATGAAATAGGCGAAATCCCGATAGAAGTTCCCGAGAACCCCTACAAGGTAAAGCTAGGTCAAATATGGATCATAGACCCCCAGACCAGAATAACAGGACCCTACGTTACAGAAGTAGACGGCACAAAACATGAAATCTATCCAATGGAAGCAAGACTTCGAAATCTAACTTATGCAGCACCCGTAGCACTTGAAATGACCCCCGTCATAGACGGGAGGGAACAGGACACCGAACTCGTCTATGTAGGAAATATCCCTGTCATGCTTAAATCAAAACTCTGCTTCTTGTCTCAGCTCTCAAGAGAGGAACTGATAGCCTGCGGCGAGGACCCCGATGACCCAGGAGGCTACTTCGTGGTCAACGGTTCAGAACGTGTAATAGTCGCAATGGAAGACTTGGCGCCGAACCGAATAATCGTGGACATCGATGAGAAAGGAACAACCCCTGTTTATCAAGCAAAGATATTCTCGACGACGGTGGGTTTTAGGGCGAGAATTGAAGTAAAGATAAAGTCCGACGGAGCGATATACGTTTCAATTCCAGGCGTTCCGTCGGAGATTCCGTTCATCGTGTTGATGCGTGCCCTAGGATTGGAATCAGACAAGGAGATTGCAGAATCGATTTCTCTGGACAAGGATATGCAGACTAGTTTGGAGCCTTCCTTCGAAAAAGCACTGGGAGTGGACACTGCGAAGGATGCTATCCTGTTCGTGGGAAATCGCGTTGCTCATGGGCAAGTGGAAGAATACAGAGTCCAAAAAGCGGAGATGGCAATAGACAAGAACTTCTTACCACACATTGGTAGGACGAATCAGAGCAGAAAGGACAAAGCCTTGTTCTTGAGTGAAATGGCTTGCAGAGCAATTGAGCTTCAGCTTGAGAGGCGAAAGACTGATGACAAGGATCATTTCAAGAACAAGCGACTGAGGCTCGCTGGTCCCTTGCTGTCAGACCTTTTCAGGGTAGCCTTCAGAAACCTGACACGCGACATAAAATACCAACTCGAACGCATCGGCGTGAAGGGGCCGATAATAACTGTCTCGGTAGCAGTTCGTCCTGGAATAGTCTCTGAACGATTTCAACATGCGCTCGCAACTGGAAACTGGGGAAGAGGAAGAGTCGGCATAACTCAGCTGCTGGACAGGACAAATCATATCTCGACTCTGAGTCATCTGCGAAGACTTCAGTCACCTTTGAGCAGAAGTCAACCCAACTTTGAGGCTAGAGACCTTCACGCAACCCACTGGGGACGTTTGTGCCCCAACGAAACGCCCGAGGGATCGAACTGTGGCCTTGTTAAGAATCTGGCTTTGTCTGCAACCATCTCAGTGGGAATAAACCCCGACAAGATCAAGCAATTGCTGTTCAGTTCTGGTGTTCAGCCGGTGCTTGAGGCAGATGAAACCTCGAAGCTCTCTGGTTCAAAAGTCTTCGTTGACGGAAATATAATTGGGTATTTCGGCTCTCCAGCTGAATTAGCCCGAGAGCTTGTTGATAGGAGAAGAAGAGGAGAGATATCGACAGAAGTGAACGTGGCTTATTTCCCAAAAGCCCAAGGTGAAAGAGAGGAGCTGTACGTCAATTGTGACGAGGGAAGGGTCAGGCGGCCTCTTATAATCGTCGAGAACGGCGTTGCCAAACTTCAGCCCGAACGCATTGAAAAGATCGCCTCTGGTGAATGGTCATGGGAGGATCTGGTGAAAAACGGCATCATAGAGTATTTAGACGCTGAGGAAGAGGAGAACGCATACATTGCACTGTGCTCGGAGGAGCTAACCCCTGAACATACACACTTGGAGATCGCAACATACACCATTCTTGGCATTTGCGCCTCAACCATCCCGTACGCAGAACACAATCAATCGCCGCGCAATTCTTACCAAGCCGCCATGGCAAAACAAGCCCTAGGAGTCTACGCGACAAACTTTCAGCAACGCGTGGACTCGCGGTCACACATCCTACATTATCCACAGGTGCCTATTGCAGAGACTGCTTTAATGGAAACGATGGGCTACAAGCTTCGACCTTCAGGCCAGAATTACGTTGTGGCTGTTCTCTCCTTCGAAGGCTACAACATGGAAGACGCCCTCGTATTCAACAAAGCCTCGATAGAAAGAGGTCTAGGCCGATCAACCTTCTACAGGATATATGAAGCTGAGTGCCGCCAATACCTCGGCGGGCTGAGAGACAAGTTCACCTTGCCGGAAGCGGGAACACGTGGATACAGAGGGGAGCAGTATTACAGGCTGCTCGAACCCGACGGAATAATAGGCCTCGAGTCAGCGGTCGCGGGTGGCGACGTCCTCATCGGCAGAATCAGCCCCCCACGATTTCTTGAAGAATACAAAGAGTTCGAGGTTAAAGGCCCCTCAATGCGTGACACATCTGTAGACATGCGCCCTTCAGAAACAGGTGTCGTCGATGCAATATTCATAACGCAATCAGGAGAAGGGAGCAAGTTGGTCAAAGTCAGAGTCCGCGATCAACGCGTTCCAGAACTGGGTGACAAGTTTGCTTCCAGACATGGACAGAAGGGCGTTATAGGTCTAATAGTTCCACAGGAAGACATGCCATTCACCGAAGATGGAATCGTTCCTGACATAATAGTCAACCCGCATGCGATTCCCTCAAGGATGACAGTCGGACAGTTTATCGAATCAATCGCTGGAAAAGTGGCTTCCCTGAGGGGCAGCCCTGTTGATGGAACTCCCTTCTTAAATGAAACCCCGGATCAGCTCAGAAAAGAACTTGTTAAGCTGGGCCTGAGCAACACTGGCGCTGAAGTCTTCTACAGCGGCGTCACAGGTGAGAAGTTCGTTGCGGCCGTATACGTCGGGGTAATACACTATCAGAAACTGCATCACATGGTCGCCGATAAGATTCATGCTAGGGCCAGAGGGCAGGTTCAAATGCTGACGAGGCAACCCACTGAGGGAAGAGCCAGGGGGGGTGGTCTAAGGTTCGGCGAGATGGAACGTGACTGCCTCATTGGACATGGAGCGGCAATGCTTCTGAGAGACAGATTGTTGGAGGAGTCTGACAAATACACTCTTTACATTTGTGAAACCTGCGGGCACATAGCTTATTACGACATGAAACAGAGGAAATACGTTTGCAAACTCTGCGACGATAAGTCAAAAATCTCTCCAGTCGTGGTCTCCTACGCGTTTAAACTTCTGCTACAAGAGTTGATGAGTCTCTGCATATCGCCCAAGTTGAAGCTGAAGGAGAAAGCCTAACATGTCCGTTGAAGAAATAATCCACAAGGTAGTAGACGAGATAGACTTCGGCCTGTTCTCGCCTCAAGATGTTCGCAAGCTTTCAGTCGTAGAAATCCAAACGCCCGACACTTATGATGAGGACGGCGCGCCGATCACGGCTGGGTTGATGGATGGTAGGCTTGGAACGCTTGAGCCGAGGCAGAGATGTAAAACGTGCGGCAACACGGCTATTCGCTGTCCTGGCCATTTCGGTCACATCGAGCTCGCCGTTCCGATAATTCACATAGAATTTACAAAGCTAATATTCGATCTCCTCAAGTCCACCTGTCGAAACTGTGGGCGGATACTCCTTCCTGATGAGACAATCAAGAAGGTTGAAGCGAGGATTGAGAAGACTAGACAACTCCTAGGTCTCGTTCCAGACGAAGTCTACAAGACGATTATGCAGGAGACGAAGAGGAAGCAGTGTCCACACTGCGCAGCTGTGCAGCTCAAGATAACTTTCGAGAAACCAACTAAATTCAGCGAACAAATCCCGGAGAGCGGTTCAGAACCGTTGACGCCGAGCATGGTTCGGGAGAGAATGGAGCGTATACTCAACGAGGATCTTCAGATCCTGGGGTTTAATCCAGAGGCTGCAAGGCCAGAATGGATGGTTCTTCAAGTTCTGCCAGTTCCCCCTGTTTACGTACGCCCCTCAATAACGCTCGAGTCAGGCATTCGCTCGGAAGACGACTTGACACACAAACTCGTGGACATAATTCGAATTAACCAAAGGCTCAAGGAAAACATGGACGCTGGGGCTCCGACGCTCATAATCCAAGACCTGTCGGAGCTTCTGCAGTACCATGTGACAACATACTTTAACAACGAAGCCTCTGGAATACCTCCGGCCAGGCACCGTTCTGGACGCGCACTCAAAACTCTTTCACAAAGGCTGAAAGGGAAGGAAGGAAGATTCAGGAGCAACCTTTCAGGAAAGAGGGTGGATTTCTCTGCTCGAACGGTGGTTTCTCCAGATCCGAATCTGGACATAAACGAGGTCGGTGTTCCTCTCGAAGTTGCAATGCGCTTGTCTGTGCCTGAGAAGGTCACCGAATGGAACATCGAAGAAATGCGGAAACTCGTCGGCAATGGGCCTGAAAACTACCCTGGTGCACTCTATATAATTAGGCCAGACGGCAAGCGGATAAGACTTGAGTTTGTCGTCGACAGAGAGAAGATAGCCGAGGCCATCGAGCTGGGCTTTGTCGTGGAAAGGCATTTGAGGAATGGTGACATCGCCATTTTCAATCGTCAGCCATCGCTTCACAGAATGTCAATCATGATGCATTTCGTGCGTGTGTTGCCGTTCAAAACGTTCCGCCTTCACCTGTGCGTCTGCCCGCCATACAACGCGGACTTCGACGGAGACGAAATGAATTTGCACGTGCCGCAAAGCGAGGAAGCGAGAACAGAGGCACTTTTGCTTATGCAGGTTCAGGACCAGATTCTGTCTCCCAGGTTTGGAGGCCCAATCATCGGTGCTATACGAGACTTCATAACTTCTGCCTATCTGTTTACGAGAAAGGCGAACTATCTTACGCGAAATGAAGTCAACAAATTGCTGTTGTCAGCCAAATACGAGGGCCCAATGCCGGAACCCAGCGTAAAGACTCCCCAACCGTTATGGAGTGGGAAACAGATTTTTAGCTTGTTTCTGCCCAAGGACATGAATTACGTTTTGAAGGCAAACATCTGTCAAGCATGCGTGAAATGCCTAGAAGAAGAATGCAAGTACGATGCTTACGTGGTCGTGAAAAACGGCGAACTAGTGAGCGGAGTCATTGACAGACGTTCAATAGGTGCTGAGCAATCTGAGAGTCTTCTCCACAGGATAATAAAGGATTACGGGACACAAGCGGGAAGAGAATTCCTCAACAAGATAACCAGAATGTTGAAGGTTTTCATTTCGATTCGAGGCTTTACGTATTCATACGACGAACTGGTTTTGTCTCAGAAGGCGGAGGACCGAATAGCAAAAACCATGGAAAGAATTGAAAAGAGAATTGAAGAGCTCATCGAGAGCTACAGGAAAGGCACACTGCCTAGGCTTCCTGGCCAAACAATCGAAGACTCGTTTGAAATATACGTCATGAACGAATTGGCAAAGGCAAGAGACGAGTCTGGAAAAATAGCTGATGAAGATTTCACTTTGGAAAACTCGGGAATAGTGATGACGCGGACAGGCGCAAGAGGTTCCAGCTTGAACATTGGCCAGATAAGCGCTTGCGTCGGGCAGCAGGCTGTTCGAGGAAAAAGGATTCTCCGTGGATACGTGGATCGCGCCTTGCCACACTTCAAGGCTGGGGACCAGCGTCCAAAGGCAAGGGGTTTTGTTTACTCGTCTTATCAGCATGGACTCGACGTTATCGAGTTCTTCTTCCATGCGATGGGTGGACGAGAAGGCTTGGTCGACACGGCTGTTCGAACCCAGCAGAGCGGCTACATGCAGAGAAGACTCATCAACGCGCTTGAACACATACGCTTGGAATACGATGGAACGGTCAGGAACTCCGCTGGCGACATAATTCAATTCCAATACGGCGAGGACGGCGTTGATCCAGCAAAAAGCGACCACGGAAAAGCCGTGAACGTAAGCCGTCTCATTGACCAAATCAGAATCGCTAAGGAAAAAGGGAAACCCGCATCGGCCGAGTTCATCAAGAAGGAATTGGAGGCAGTTGAAGGGCAACTCACACCTATTCTGGTGGACGAACTCAAACAGAACTTGGCAAAACACAAGCTTAACACCACGAGTGTTGAGAAAGCAGTCAGATTGACAGTCGAACACTATAAGCATGCTCTGATGGAGCCAGGCGAAGCCGTAGGGATTGTTGCAGCACAGTCAATCGGTGAACCGGGCACTCAGATGACTCTTAGAACGTTCCATTACGCCGGAGTCAAGGAGCAGAACGTGACTCTGGGGTTGCCGAGACTTATTGAAATTGTTGATGCAAGAAGAATTCCTTCGACACCAGTAATGACGATATACCTGAGCTCGGAGTACAGAAAGAGCCGGGATGCTGCAGTGAAAGTTGCTCGCGACATAATATATACTACCCTGGAAAACGTGGCTGAGGCAGTGTATATAGATCCGATGCATGATGAGATCGTGATTGAACCCAACAAGACGATGATGGAAGATCGCGGGATGACGATGCAGGAGCTGAAGGATAGGCTGGAAATACCCAACTGCACCACGAAGATGAAGGGAAATAGCATACGCGTACAGCCCAAGAAGGCTGAAACCATTAAGAAACTGCTCGGCAAAGTCTCCGCGTTCCATGTCAAAGGCGTGCCAGGCATTAAACGTGTGCTAGTCAGTGAGGAACATGGAGAATGGGTCATCAACACTGATGGTTCAAACCTGCCCAAGGTTCTGGAAGTTCTGGGTGTGGATACTTCGAGGACGACAACCAACAACGTCCATGAAATTGCTAAGACTATTGGTATTGAGGCTTCGAGGAATGCTTTGGTCAATGAGGCTAAGGGCGTTCTGGAAGAGCAAGGATTAGACGTTGACAATCGCCATGTGATGCTCGTTGCTGACATGATGACCTCCACTGGCGACGTTCAGCAGATTGGCCGGCACGGGATAAGTGGAAAGAAATCAAGTGTACTGGCCAGAGCCGCGTTTGAGATAACGGTTCCGAACATAGTTGAAGCTGCTGTCAAGGGTGAAAGTGACCCGTTGGCTGGAGTAACGGAAAACGTAATAATCGGACAGTCGATACCGATTGGCACTGGGTTGGTCGAGCTGTTCATGTCAACGTTTGAAAACAAGGAGAAAAAGAAATGATAGACGTAGACAAGGCAATTACGGCAGCCGTGAAAACCGGGAAAGTTTCTCTCGGCGCGCGTTCGGCCCTGCAGAACGCTCAAACGGGAAAAGCTAGACTGATAATCTTGGCCGCAAACTGCCCAAAAACCGTTCGAGAAGACATAGAGCACTACTCCAGACTCTCAAAAGTCCCCCTACTAACTTACAAGGGCTCATCATTAGATTTGGCTGCCGTATGCGGGAAGCCTTTCAGCGTTTCAGCGTTAAGTATAAGAGAGCCAGGCGACTCAGAAATCCTCAAGTTGACGGAAACCACTGAAGCTGAGGAACCAGCGGAGGAAACGAATGACTAGCGGAATAAAATTCACGAGCACCGAGATGCGGTACATAGCTCTCTTTGAAAGCATAACAAGCGCAAGCGTCAAGGACTGCATAATCGATGAAGAGCAGGGACGAGTGCTCTACGTCGTTGGCCAAGGCCAAGTTGGAGTTGCAATCGGAAGGGGTGGAAGAAACATTCACACTCTAGAAAGGATGACAGGAAAGAAGCAAGAGATAATAGAGTATGCCGAAGAACCCGCACAGTTCATCAAGAACGCCTTGAAACCCGCGTTAGTTAAGGAGGTCCGCCTCACCGAAAGGCCCGATGGCAAAACAATCGCAGTAGTAGCCGTGAACCCCAAAGACAAGGGCGTCGCAATAGGGAAGAACGGCAGGAACGCCGAGCGCTTGAGATTTCTAGCCAAAAGATACTTCCAAATACAGAACGTTAGCATAACATAGACGAGGAGGCTGCATCGTGAAAACCGTCACACTGTTAGCCTTCGGTTCAATGTTTCTGGTTCTTGCGCTGGTCGGAACTGTTCAAGCTGCTGATGGATCTTCAATTGAACAGTTTTTGGGCAGTCCCCTGCTCATCCTTGCCGCCCTATTGATCATAGCCGGACTGGCTACGTTGTACCATGGAATAAGAAAGTAGAAAGCAGTCAAACTAGGGCTCAGTTCTTAACAGCAGATCCACAAGCGCCTTCTGGTCAACTTCGGCGCGCGTTCTCCAGTCTAGGTACAATTGGTCGTTTTCGTCTTGGGCCAAGTACCCGTATTTGACGTACCGATCGATGTTAATGCCCACTTTCCATCCAGGAAGCTTCATTCGCAGCAGTTCCTCGACTTCCTTTCTGGGAGATTTTCCTTTCTTGGATATTACATAGGCGATTGCGATTGCCAGTCCTGCCAGGTCATCTATTCGCCAGCCTATCATTTTCGTTTCTTTGGGTGTCAATTCCCCTCTGAGCTCTATGAGAAATCTGGCTTTGTCCAGCTGTTGCTGAGTTGGTTTTTCAACTTCCTTTTCTTCCTCGAAGACTGTCTTGACTTGTAGATCTAACGGTTTCAGGTGGTCATCGAGGATTTTTAGTACCTTCGGGTAGTCTGAGCCTATCGTGTTTCGCAGTTCCCATCCTTTCACTCCGGGTTTCTTGTGCTTCTTATAAAACAGCATGTGGGTGGCACGTTTCAGCTTGCTCGCGTAGTAAGCTTTCCTCTTACTCACTCTCTGTCCCCTTCTTCCATTTTCGCCACTGTTCAACGGTTAGGGCTATTGGAATCGACACCAGTTGCTTGTCAATTGTCCTGGTCACATGTCTGTCGTAGGGCACTATGAATGTTTCTTCTTCCAAGGGATAGATTTCCAACGTTGCATAACCGTAGGTAATCAGAAAGCTTGTCATGAAGGCTCTGTTTACAGTATTCTCATAGGTGCCCGAGTAAACGAAAGTTTCGTATCGTATCTTTTCGTCTTTGCCTTTTTCGGCAACTTCCTTCTTGAGTTCTTGCCAAAAGTCTTCTAGTTCTTGGGAGAAGGCCTCGTCGCGGAGGATTTTCTGGTTTACAAGCTCTTCCCTGGTTGCGGTGGCCGAGCCGACTTCTGTCGGAGCAATTTCCTTCCATCTTTCATCCAGCGGAGCTAGGCTTTCCCAGTATCGTAGCGCTTCTGCCAAGCTTTGAATCGATATCTGCTCCAGCTCTATTATCGGATGCCAAACCTTAACGAAGGTCCTAACGATTTCCACTTTTTCTGTTCGTCTGATTTTCTCGTCTAACAGAAATGGGTCTGCGTAAAGCGTTGTCGAACGGTGTTTGACCCATTCGCTCTGGAGTTTTACCACCGACGCCAGCTGATGTATCGTCTCTGCGTCCAAGCACAGATCTTCCGGAATCTTCCATTCCGGAAAGTATTTTCTAACAGTATCAACGTTTTCCTTCACATCTATGAGAAACGGGTCGAGCGAGCGTCCTTCGATGGAGTTACACGTTTCGATTATACGTTGAAGTTTCTCCCTGCCGAGTTTCTTTTGTTCCCTTTCAGAAAGCATTAAGCGACCTCTCGAATTATCGATTTGCCTTCAATGTTCTGGACGGTGACTATGTTCACGTCTTCCTTTGCGAAAGTTATCTGGCTGGGGGTTATTATGAGGTACTGAGCGCTTGAGTCGTTAACTGCGGATATCAACATCTCAGCAATCAACTCCCGGTTCATCGGGTCCATGTGGATGTCATATTCATCGACGGCTCGGAAAGGTGAGCGGACGTGTTGTTGCAGAGCTAAAAGGAAGCTCATCGTCGCGGTTGTTCTCTCCCCGCCGCTTTGTGTGTAAGCGTCCAGCGGAACTGGTTTACCCCCCTTGAAACCTACGATTATCTCAAGCCCGGCTGCTTCTATGTCGTTGTCGTTCGCAAGTCTGACCTCGCCGACGGCTTGTGCCTGAACCAACGTTTTCTGGTACTCGAGGTTAACTCGGGCGAGCAGGTTCTGTATGACAATTCGCCAAGACTGCATCCTCGTCTTGACTTCTTCCAAGGTTTTCTCGCGGTTTTCCGCTACTAGTTGAGCTTTTTCTTTTAGTTCTAGGTAAAGCTTTGAGTAGGATTCATACATGCGCTCGATGTCCTCTGACACGTCAGACAGTGCAGCTAGGTGACCTTCGGTCACTCTCATTTCATCAAGGATTTCCCCAACGTCCTTCGTGACTGCGATTCTGGCGCCTGTCTGTTCCGCCTTCTTCTTAGATTCTTCCACTCGTGCCTTGGCATCGGTCAGTGCTCTTTCTAGCTCTCTTAAATTGTCCTTGGCGGTTTCCATTCGATACTGCAGCAGGGCAAGCTTGATTCGGCTTTCTACGACTTGGCCACTGACTTTTTCGGCAGCATCGTCCCGCTGTAAGGTTCTTGTTTCGTTGGCGTTTATTTGGGCGCTCAGCTTCGTCATTTGCTCAGTGGAATTCTGTACCAGATCTTTAAGGCTGTCACTTTTAAACAGTTTGAACTGTGGCTTCTCTGCCACGTGATCTGATTTTGCAGGGTTCATTATGATGGAGTCGATGATGGCCGCTTCTTTCAATAGTTGTTCACATAAGGAGATTGTTGATTTGTTCGCGGCTCTTTCGCGTTCCATGCTCAGACGCTCGTCAAAAAGCGCCTTCCGCTCATTTCTCAGTCTTTGGTTTTCATCCTGTTGGCTTTGCAGATCGTTGTCGATTGATTTTGCCTCTTCTTCAATCTTGGTTAGGGTCTCGTGTTCCTTCCTTCTGTTTGCTTCCAACTGCGTAAGCGTTTCCTCTCTTCTTGCCACTTCTGCCCAGCCAAGCTCTCTCTCGAGAAACCTTCTCTTGGTCTGCAGCTGCTTCTTCTCCTGGTATCTGTCGTACTGTTCTCTCCAGTAGTTGAGCGTCTGCTCCGCTGACTCCAGAAGCTTGCTCATTGAATCTTCTTGGCTGAGTATATGGGTCAGCTTCCTCTGGGCTTGCAACACGTTTTCGCGGTAGGGCTCAAGTCCCACAGCTGCTTCGACTATGCGCAGTTTTTCCTGTACTGAAAGCACCGTGAACTGTTCAACCATGTTCTGGTGCATGATAATGAGTATGTTATCTGGGTCGACGCCTAATTTGCCGAGAAGCCTTTCAACGTCGTCTTTTGTGACTGCACGGTTTTCAAGCTCGAACCAGTAGTTGCCGTCTCGTCGCAAAACTCTCGTGAGGAAAATCTGATCTTTGTTGTATTTCGGCACGGGCCTGTTTCCACCCGCCCTGCTGTTATCGAGTATCAACGTAACGCGGGCTTGCTCCTTGTTCCAACGTATCAAGTCGCTCAGTTTCTTGGAGCGCTCCGTGTACGTCTGCCCCAAGGCGACGGAGATGGCGAGCAGTAGAGATGATTTTCCTGACCCGTTCGGTCCGCATATGACGTTCACGCCGGGCCTAAAGGGTACTCTGGCGTACTCATAGCTCATGAAGTTTTCCAAGATGACCTCTTGAATCAGCATCGACGTTTTTGCCCTCTGGGTAGCACTAATAGAGGCGAAAATGCCATATTAAAGCAATTAGGCGAAGTTTCAATCAAAGCAAATGTAAAACACATCCTCATTTTTACACGTGGACCTACAAATGCTATGTAACAAACTTAAAATCTCTCAAAATAGCTAGTCTGGACTGAGTAGCTGAGGGTTCAGGGATGGTTGTTGCTGGCAAGATATTCAAGCTTTCAGATCCTCTTCCCCTAGCAGAGGTAGCGTCCCAGCTTCAGGGCTACCGTTCTGAGGAATCTTATGAAGAGGGCGACTCCAAATTCGAGTTAGTCACAGAAGTCGTCGGTCTTCTTCCAAAAGGGGACATGCTGAACGGCATTTACTCGCATGACTACATGACACAAGTTTTCCACCGCGGCAGAATAGTGCCGACGCCTCAGACGGTTGAAGCTCTCTTCAGCTTTTCCGAGCACGGAGACACCGTGTTCTTGGCTATCGTTGAGAAGAAGCGCCTGGCCAACTTTATCGCGAACAAGCTGAGCGAATTATTGTTTGACAAAGTTGGAGGCGTGCTCGAAGTTCGAATTCCGCCTGAAGTCCTCAAAGCGTTCCACTTGAAGAACCCTGAGGATACGAAGATAACGTTCTTCGACAACGTCGACATTCCAAACGTGGACAAACTCTCTCTTTACGGGCCAGATCTGATGAACACTTCGCTCTTCGAAGATTACGGAAAACATGGTGACCTCTGGTACGTGGTTGCAAGGTCGAAAGAATACGGCTACGTGGTGGGCATAACAAGAGAAGCCTCCGTGACCATATTCAACTTGGCAGAGAAGGAAAGATACCTTGAATACGTGGCGAAGGAGATATATCCATTAGCCTCAGAAATGAAATGACGATTGTTCCTTATCCTCGCAGATGAAATAGTCCTGTTCTAGGAGATTCTAATACTCGATTCCTTTTCGTGCTTGGTACCCTTTGCTGAAAGGGTGTTTGATTTCCTTAAATTCCGTCACGAGGTCTGCAAGCTCGATTATCTGTTTTGGCGCGTCGCGACCGGTTAGAACCATCTCGACTTTTTCAGGTTTCTTCTTTATCATTTCCACGACATCCTGCAGTCTTATCAACTTCAAATGCAGGGCAACGTTGACTTCGTCTAGGATAACAATGTCATATTCCTCGCTTTGCACGATTTCCTTGGCCAATTCGAGGGCTTCGTTGGCGAGCTTGACATCTTCTTCTTCAGGTGGTTCCGATGTTATGAACTTGCCTCTGCCGAAAGCTTTTAGGGTGAAGTTCGGAAGGTTGTCCACCACGTGGAGTTCACCATAGTCGAAGCCTCCCTTGATGAACTGAATCAGGCACACCTCAAGGTCTCTGCCTATTGCTCTGAGTGCCAGGCCCAAAGCGGCCGAGGTTTTCCCCTTTCCGTTCCCTGTGTAAACCTCAACCAGACCCTTTTCAAGTCTAGGCATCACTAATCGCCTTCTTGACGAGTTTCTCAGCGGCCGAGGCGGGATCTATGGTTTTCTCAATGATTCCGCGAATAAGCTCGTCGTATTTTTTCTCTTTTTTCAGCTTTTCTATTAGTGTCCTGGATACTCTTTCTTTTATGGCTTCAAGAAGTTCAGCTTCAGCTTTGGTCTTCAAGAGTTTCTCCTTGCGTGCTGTGTCGTCTTCGAGAAAGCATCGGTGTTCTTCTATTTTTTCGATTAGTTCTGCAACTCCTTCGCCTGTCAGTGCGACCGTTTTCAGTACGGGCGGTTTCCATCCGCCTTTTTTGTTGTCCATTTGAAGCATGGCCTGAATGTCTATTGCCGTCTTGTTTGCGTTTTCCCGGTCAGCTTTGTTTACCACGAATATGTCGGCTATTTCCATTATTCCGGCTTTTATCGCTTGTATCTCGTCTCCCATGCCTGGGGCGTGAATTACAACTACTGTTTGGGCCACTCTGATGATTTCAACTTCAGATTGGCCGGCCCCAGTGGTTTCGACTATTACAAGGTCCTTTCCAGCCGCGTCAAGTATCTTGGCTGCGTCCTTTGTTGCTTTCGATATTCCGCCTGCGTAGTTACGGGTTGCCATGCTTCTTATGTAAACGTCTTGATCTGTGCTCAATTCCTGCATGCGTATCCTGTCGCCCAAGAATGCGCCTCCGGTGAATGGACTCGTGGGATCCACGGCTATCACACCCACCGATTTGCTCCTTTGCCTGTACTCGCGGACGATTTTCTCGATAAGCGTGCTTTTTCCGGCACCTGCGGCTCCTGTCAACCCTATGACGTGAGCTTTTCCGGTGTGCGGATAGATTTTGGCGATGAGGCCTTGTGCCTCAGGCATGTTGTTTTCGATTACTGTTATCGCTTTTGCTATGCTCCTGCGGTCTCCTTTCAGAACTCCGTTGGCAATTTCTTCAGTTTTGGTCAAGACTTCTGCACATCGCCAGGATTAGTCTCTTTTCGGGAGGTTGCCCTTCACGTAAAGTATTATCTCTTCCGTCGTGGTCCCTGGGCCGAAGATTTCCTTTATTCCCAGCTTCTTCATTTCCGAAACGTCCTCTTCTGGGATTATTCCTCCGGCAAAGACCATCACATCGGTTAACCCTTGTTTCTTTATGAGTTTCATTATTCTCGGGAATTGAGTCTTGTGGGCGCCTGAAAGTATGCTTAGGCCTATGATGTCCACGTCTTCCTGCAGGGCCGTTTCAACTATTTGCTCCGGCGTCTGTCTGAGGCCCGTGTAGATGACTTCCATGCCCGCATCTCTCAGGGCTCTTGCTACGACTTTGGCACCTCTGTCGTGGCTGTCGAGACCTGGCTTGGCGATTAGAACTCTGATTTTTCTTTTATTTTCCATTTTTCCGCCTCTTTAAATGACAATTAGCTCTTTGTATTCTCCATAAACTTTCTGCAGCACGCTTGAGATTTCCCCGAGCGTTGCGTAGGCTTTGACTGCTTCGATTATCGTGGGCATGAGGTTTTCATCCTTCTCAGCTACGCGTTGGAGTCTGTCGAGTTTTTCTTCCACTGCCCTTCTGTCTCGCTTTTCTTTTAGCTTCTGAAGGTTGGCGATTTGTTCCTTCTCAGCCTCGGTATCCACTCTCAGAAGCTCTATCGGATGCTCTTCTTTCTCGATTTTGTAGTCGTTTACGCCGACTATCGTTCGTTTCTTGTCATCTATTTCTATCTGGTAATTGTATGAACTGTCGGCTATCTCCTTCTGAAAGAAGCCTTTCTCGATGGCGGCTATCGCCCCTCCCATGTCATCCACTTTCTGTATATATTCCACTGCTTTTTCTTCCATTTCGTTCGTTAAAGCTTCAACGTAGTATGAGCCTGCGAGTGGATCAATGGTGTTCGTTGCGCCGCTTTCGTGTGCTATTATCTGCTGCGTCCTCAATGCGACTCTGACTGCTTCTTCACTCGGCAGCGCTAGGGCTTCGTCGAACGAGTTTGTGTGCAGCGATTGTGTTCCTCCAAGAACGGCTGACAAGGCTTGAATCGTTGTGCGGGTGATGTTGTTTAACGGTTGCTGTGCTGTGAGTGTGCACCCTGATGTCTGGACGTGCATGCGCATCCACATCGATCTTGGGTTTTTGGCGTGAAAACGCTCTTTCATGAGCTTGGCCCAGAGTCTTCTGGCAGCTCTAAACTTGGCCAGTTCTTCGAAAAAGTCGTTGTGCGAAGCGAAGAAGAACGACAGTCGCTGGGCAAAGTCGTCCACCTTTAACCCTCTCTGCAATGTCGATTCTATGTAGGTTATTCCATCATAAATTGTGAATGCGAGTTCTTGTACGGCGTTTGCGCCTGCTTCTCTTATGTGATATCCGCTTATGCTGATCGGGTTCCACCTTGGCAAGTGTGTCGTGCAATACTCTATGATGTCCGTTGTGAGTTTGACGGAGGGCTTCGGCGGGTATATGCAAAGCTTCTGGGCGAAGTATTCCTTCAGATTGTCATTCTGCGTCGTTCCGCCAAGTTTTTCCCTTGACACATGTTGCTTGTCCCCCACCGCAACGTACATGGCCAGTAGCATGGCTGCTGGTCCGTTTATGGTCATTGACGTCGTGACTTTGTCGAGTGGAATTCCGTGGAGTAACCCTTCCATGTCTTTTAAGGACGAAATCGCGACTCCGCATATTCCAACCTCGCCTTTTCCCATGGGATGATCCGAATCGTAGCCCATTATGGTGGGGTAGTCAAAGGCGATGCTCAAGCCTGTCTCGCCTTCTTTCAGAAGGTATTTGAACCGCTTGTTCGTCTGCTCTGCCGTGCCAAATCCTGAAAACTGCCGCATCGTCCACAAATGACCGCGGTACATGGTCGCGTGCACGCCCCGAAGGAACGGATACTCTCCTGGAAAGCCTAGGTCTCTCATGTAATCTAGCTCTTTGACATCTTCGGGCGTGTACAACCGTTTAATCGGCATGTTCGAGGTGTTGGTGAACTCTTTTTTCCTCTCACCGGATTGCTTGGTCCAGTTTGGCAGAGTTGTCTGTTCCCAACGTTCGTACTCTCTCTTCATCTCATCGACTTTTTTCTTGTTATAGGCCATAGTGTTCTGCCTCCAACGATGCAGTGCTGCCTCGATGTACTATCAGCATCAACCTAAAGATATTTTCCTATCGGTCCAATGTGTTGAGAGTAATCGATCAGGCACGGTCGCAGGGCATTTTGCTTCAGAAAGCCTTCAACCGTGAAATTTCAGGAAACCTGCGGAAGCTGAGAATCCCCATCCATAACCGAGCATCAGAATCTCATCTTCTTCTACGAATTTGTTGGTCGAGAGTATTCTGTCGAGAATGAATGGTAAGCTTGCGCCCGCCAAGTTGCCGTTTTCTCTGAGAACTTCATGTGACTCTCTGAGTTTTTCCTTGTCGACTCCGTGATGTTCAGCCAAAGTGTTCAGTATCTTTTCGCTGCCCGTATGAACGGCCCATTTCTTGACGGTTCTCGCTCTGCTTTTTTCTTCTTTCCCAAACAGCCTTTTGATGGCCAGGCCGGTGTATTTGACGCCCAAGTCGGGGATTTCCTTGCCTAGGTGCGAGTGAAAGCCGAACTTGAACGGTTCACCTGTGAAAGAGAGTCTGGCGTAGCCAGCTAGGTAATTCTTTTCATCGACGTTTGTCACTTCAACTATCTTGTTAACTTTCAACCCTTCGTTCTTGTTCGAGACGACCGCCGCGGCCACGCCGTCTCCGAATAGGAAGAATTGCATTGTGGCCACCCACTTTCTCGACTCCATCTGCCTCCGCTTTACGTCACCGATTGAGTTGATCTTGCCAATTTCCATCACCTCTTTCAGCCCGCGCACTTGATTCTGGAACCAGTATGAGCTCACGCCTGAGACGCATATCAGAACGTTGTCTCGCTGGTGCGCTGCAAGATGGTCTTTTGCAAGCTCGAGGGTCTTCGTGAAAGCTGTACTCGCTATGCCTTGGGCATTGACATGTTTAACAAAGGGGTCCAACTCCAACCGCGGCGCTAGAAGTTGGCTGAGACCTGGGCTCAAGAAGGGGTTCGCATCGTAGGCAGTAATAAGATAGTTAATATTTCGAGGGGACAGGTCGGCTTCTATGAGAGCTTTTTGGCATGCTTGCATGCAGATGTCGATGAGTTCATTTTCGTCCATTAGGACTTCGGCTTCTGTTTTTTGGTTTGTTTGTCTGATAAGGTAACGTTTTCTGACTCCTAGGTTGAGAATGTTCTGGACGACAGCTTCTGGGAGTTGGCAAGGAAACTCCTCGATCAGCTTCTCGGTTGTGTACTGGTTTCTTGGGAGAGCTGTTGACAACTGCAGGATATGCATACAGATAGGATGCCTGTGGAAATTATAAAAGGATGACTCTGGCACAGGCGATGCGATTCTCATAGCCTTTTATGAAGGCTATTTGCAGCGGCTTCCGCAAAAATCATATAGTCATTGAATTCCACTAACTACATCTTTCAATGTTGAGGTGCATAGTTTGAAGAAAGTCGGAATAGTCGCAGGCAGCATTTCACGATTTGACCTTCCTAGGCATACGTTGCAAGAAGAGATGTGCGCAGAAGCAGTCAAAATGATACTTGACGACGTTCCAGAACTGGAACTCGGCGATTTCTTGAGGAAAGGCTATGCGTGTTGCTATTCATATTTCAGTGACATTCTCGAACAGCAACAGTGCATGCATTGGATAATCAACGACTACCTAGGTTTGAGCGGTGTTCCCTCTTTCCGAGTTGAGTCCGGAGGAGCAACTCCCATAGACGCGATAGTGAACGCGGCGTTGTGGGTGCGTTCAGGCATGTTTCCAGTGGTTCTAGTGGTTGGCTGGGAAAAAATGAATGAACTGCCAATCCAGAAAGTGAATGAGGCAATAGCGATAGCTGGAGACACGGACTGGGACTTCGTTTCGGGATTCACGTACAACGCCTTCTACGCGACCATGGAAGCAAGGCGCATGCACGTTTACGGAGACAAGGAAGAAGATCTCGCTGAAGTTTCGGCCATGTGCCACAATAACTCTCTTGAGAACCCATACGCGCAATGGCCCGCTCAACATGGCTTCACGAAAATCACTGTGGACGACGTGTACAAGTCACGTTTGATATCTTGGCCGTACCGCAATTATGAATGCGCAATGACGAGCGAAGGGGCATCCGCGCTTCTGGTGGCGAACGAGGAAATGACGAAGAAACTCACTGACAACCCCATTTGGATAACTGGCGTAGGCTTTGGCAGCGACACCATGAGAGCAGGAGACCGTCCGGACAACCCAGCGTGGAAAGGCCTATATCCAGAGGACGAAAAGATTTGGCCCAAGACCGTTCCAAAACCGATGTCACCGTATCCTGATCTGCTCAACTTCGGCTCTCTAAGAGTGTCCGCTAGAATGGCCTACAAAGACGCTGGAATCAAAAACCCGAGAAAAGAAATAGACTTCGTAGAAATCTTCGATCCCTACGCCGGAGTCATTCTTGCTGGTCTAGAAGACTTCGATTTCTGCAAGAGAGGCGAGGGCAAGAACATGGTTCGCGAAGGGATAATCAAGCCCCACGGAGAACTTCCCTGTCAACTCAGCGGAGCGCTGACAGCACAAGGACACGCTGTAGGCTCAACGTCGATTGCTCAAGTCGTCGACAGCTACTGGCAGCTCAGCAACCAAATAGGAAAGAAGTGGGGCGCACCAGGCAGACAACTAAGCAATCCGAAGAAAGCCTTTATTCATGGACATGGTGGCACAGGATGCCAAGCAGGCGCCGTAGTCTTGGAGGTGTAAAGAAAATGAAGCAACCAGGATCCGAAAAGATAATCAGAGAAAAAACTATTGACGAAAAAGTGTGGACAGATTGGGAACGCAAAGGTGGCTGGACACCAGAAGGCTGGAAAATAGTAGAGATGAACGATGGACCAACGCTTAATAGCCTGAAACCTGACAAATTCCTAATAGTCCACAGACCGCATGGAAGCCTGTTTCACCACAGCTACGGCAAAGTGTCTCAATTCTTCATAGGACTCTTGGAACAGAAGCTATACGGAACGAAATGTCCAAAATGCGGGCTCGTCTACTGCCCGCCAAGAGCGCACTGCTTCAACCCCACGTGCAGGCTCGAAGAGACAAAGTGGGTGGAACTTCCGAAGAAGGGAGAGGTCCACTCGTACACGGTCATGGCAATAGCTTGGCCCTCAATGGCACATCTTCAGCCCCTCGTAGGCGCAATGATTAGAATCGACGGCACAAACACCTGTTTACCCATGACCATGCGGGAAGTGGACCCTGAAAAAGTGAACATAGGCCTGAAAGTCAACATAAACATATCAAAGCAGCCCAAAGGAGACCTGTTAGATGTATTCGCAACACCAGCGGAAGAACCAGTAGCCCCGAAGAGAACACCAGAAGAACTGAAGCGCTTCAGAGAGGACATGGAAAAAACACGAGCTTGGGTCAAAAAAACCTACGGCGACAAAAAATAACCGCCACAACCTTTTTTCTCTGAACTAGAAGCCCATTCTGTAATCATTTCAGGAATTTTCCAAGGAAAAACTGAAAGACACTGAAGAAACTTAAATACACGTTTCTGTTCTAATCAGTTTTCCACGTAAACACTTCAACGAAGGGAAATAGTGTTGAACGGCAAACCGTTGGTCTCAATAGTCTCAGTCGGTCTCTCAAAGTTCGGAAAACTTGAGGGACTCTACGCAAGAGAGATTTTTGCGGAAGCCGCTAAAGAAGCCTTTGACCGTTGTCCGAAGTTAGATCCAAAGAAAGACATTCAAGCTTTGTACGTGGGTCACATGGGTGAATCATACGAGCATCAAGGACACACAGGCGCCACGATGGCAGACTGGATAGGGTTGGAGCATGTTCCAGCAACGAGGACGGAGGCAGCCTGCGCCTCTTCCGGTGCAGCTCTGCGAAGCGCCATATGCGCTGTGCGTTCGGGTCTCAGCGACGTCGTCATGGTCGGAGGGGTCGAGAAGATGACCCACAGGCCTACAGCAGAGGTGACTGAGTATCTTGCTATGGCTTCAGACTACCCGTTCGAACAGTGGAACGGCATGACCTTTCCCGGGTTGTATGCGCTAATGGCCACTGCACACATGCATCAGTACGGAACCACAGAAAAACATCTCGCCATGATCGGCGTGAAGAACCACTATCACGGCAGCCTCAACCCCAAAGCTCAAATGCAGAAGGAGATAACGCTCGAAACAGCACTGTCTTCACGCATGGTTGCTTGGCCTCTCAAGCTTTACGATTGCTCTCTCATCACGGACGGAGCCAGCTGTTTGATACTGACCAAACCTGAAATGGCCGGAAGATTCACGGATATGCCAGTAGACATAATCGGAAGCGGACAGGCCGGCGACACAATAGGGTTGCATGAAAGGAAGAGCCTAACTTCTCTTGCCGCTGCCAAGATAGCAGCTAAGAAGGCCTATGAAATGGCTCAGGTTAACTCTGAACAAATCGACGTGGCGGAAGTTCACGATTGTTTCACGATAGCGGAGTTGATAGCCTACGAAGACCTTGGTTTCTGCGGACCAGGCCAAGGTAGCAGCCTGATAGAGAAGGGAGAGACAAGGCTCGGCGGAAGGATACCAGTGAATACGAGTGGTGGGCTTAAGGCCAAGGGGCATCCTGTCGGTGCCACGGGCACGGGCCAAGCATACGAGGTTTATCTGCAATTGACTGGACAAGCAGACAAGCGGCAGGTTAAGGACGCAGAAATCGGTTTAACGCACAACGTTGGCGGTTCAGGTGCGACCGCAACAGTTCACATTTACAGGAGAGGATGAGAATGAGTGAACAAGTACCGTTTACGATAGAACAGTTCTACAAACACATCAGCCAAGGCAAGTTATTAGGAGGTAGGTGCACCCAGTGCGGGAAGGTGCATCTTCCACCGAGACCATTGTGTGACAATTGCTATTCAAAAAACTTTGAGTGGACCGAGATTCAGTCCAGAGGGAAGCTGTTGACTTACACCATAATCCACATTGCTCCTGCCCAGTTCCAAGCGATGGCGCCGTACGCGATGGGCATCGTTCTGCTTGCGGATGGCCTAAAGCTCCCTGGGATGATAAAAGGAGTGGCGCCTGAAAAAATCAAGATTGGAATGGAAGTGACAATGGACTTCGGCGTATGCGAGATTGCTCAGCCATGGCCTCAGTGGCCCAGATACTGCTTTAAACCTGTTTGACCTCCAAGTCAGACAATCGGTCTTTTCAGTTTTTTCCTTGAGACGGTTCTTGTAGTTTCTATCAGGTTGGGCAAGTCTGCGATTGACGTGATGAGGTAGTTCGCTCCAGCGTCCATCAACTCTTTCTGGGTGGAAAATCCGGTTGACAGGCCAACGGCCATGGCCTTCAATTCTCTGGCACATTCCATGTCGCGGGTTGCGTCTCCCACGAGCACTGCTTCCTTCGGATTCACTTTTAGAGCTTTCAGGACGGCTTGCAAGTGTTCGCCGCTGGGCTTGACGCGCTTGACTTTGTTGCGGGGAACTACTGCGTCGAAGAAATCAGCGATTCTAAACCGTTTCAGAATATAACTCGCGGACTTTTCGCTGTTGACAGTGCACAAGCCGATTTTCATGTTCATTTTTTTCAAGGTCTTCAGTGTTTCCATCACGCTTGGAAGAAGACTTGTGGTCTTCGCAGCCTCCAACTCGTGTCTTTCAGCTATGTCCAGTGCTCCGTTGCGCGCTTTCTCGATCGCCCGCGAGGATTTGCCCGTGTTTTTCAGGAAAATCTCAGTCTTGTTCAGCATGTCGAATATGCTTTCATTTACGAACAGAACCGACGCCGGAACACCAGTTCTTATGAGGAAGCCCCTGACCTCAGATCTTAGTGTCATGTAGTCAAGGTTGAAGGCTGCAATGGTTCCGTCCAAATCGAAGATTACAGCCTTTATGTTCATAGAATCTCACTCGAGCCTCGTTAATTTGGAGGCTTTAGTCACTTTCCTGCAGAAATATACTTTGTGGTGAATCGCGCTCCAAGGGTATAACATCAGTATCCAAAATTCATAAAACAGAAAATATGGAAACCCAACTATCAGCCATGGAATCGTTCCTTGAAAGCTATGCCAAGAAAACGACTCGCTTCCAATACGAAAGAGGAATCAAACTCTTCCTCGAATTCTACGGCAAGTCAATAGACGAAATCTTGACCGAACGCAAAGACGATTTAACCCCACGACCCAATGAAACAATGGTAGAAGCAAAACAACGGTCAAACCGCTACGAGAAATTGTTGGAAAAATTCTATGCATGGATGAGTGAACAGGGCTACAAGAGAAATTCCATGTACACAAATTGCAAGGGCTTGAGGCAACTTTTCCGATATTATAATATGGGATTAACCTTAAGGAACGGTTCGCCTATCACACAGGTAGCTATTTCCACAGATGATTTTGTTCTTAAACCTGAGCACGTGAAGAAGATGTTTCATTGTGCCAAAGACCTCAGAAGCAAACTCTTGATTAGTATGGGGAACGATGTGGGTTGGAGAATCGGAGACGTTCTAAGCATTCGGCGAGATGAAATTCCTAACTTAAATGAGGAACCTCCAATCGAATGGCTCAGAATGACCGAGAAAGAAGAACAAGTTTCCAAAACATGCCTTTCCAAAGCAACCGTTGCTCTCTTGAAGGAATATCTTTTCACTTTTCCACAAAGTCATAACCCGTACCTATTCTTTGACAACGGTGGAACCATAGACGCGGAAATGGTGAACAGACGGCTTAGAGACTTGGCCAAAGAAGCGCAGATAGACTTAGGGAACAAGTCCTTGCATTGGCATTGTTTTCGCAAAATGCTCATTTCAATTGCGAAGAACTTGGGCGTTGACCCCGACATCATTAAGGTGATGGTTGGAAAAAGCGTCCGAAAAGACATGCTAACCTACATGACTGGAATAGACGTTAAGACCGCATTCAACAAGCTTCAGACTGTTTTGGGGGTGACAACACTGACAGAATCAGCCGAAGATATCACGAAAACCATGAGAGACCAGATGGAGAAACTTTCTGATGCGCTTAAGCAAGTGGAGACCGAGAATCACATCTTCAAATTCAGAATAGACCACTTGCAGGATACAGCCGAGAAACTCACTCGCAGAATAGACGAATATGACGAACTGGTTGCTGGCTGGGTAGAATTTGGCAATAACACGGAGGAAGAAAAAGATGCGTTGCGAAAAAAATACAGTTTGAAAGAGATTCCTGAAGACAGAAGAAAGCTCGTCACGGACTTTACAGCCATAATGCTTGAGTTGCAAAAAGAAAAGGGCTTTCTTAATGAAGAAGACGTCCAAGAGCTGAAAAGACGTTTTAGAACTGTGCTTACGGAAAAAGGAGAGGAGTGAACCGTGAATAAGAAAACTTGGATTTGTGAAATCTGTGGACATGAGAATTCAGAGCATCAAGACATTTGTGAGGAATGCGGAAGTCTCAAACAAGAGAGCAGTTATGACGCAATCGCCGATGAAGAAGACTCAGATGAGTAGCAACCCTATCTCCCTTTATCTTTCATGTTCAGAAGTCAAAGCAAGCATGGGTTTGGGATAAAACCTTATCCCCCAAACACACACAGATTCAGAATTAGAATAGTCTTCCAGTTGTTGCGTCCCTTATTGCTATTTGAAAAAGCTTTTTAAACGCAGACCCAAAAAGAGATTGAGTTCTGGAAGAAAGGTCGAACATGACCTCAGATTCTCAAGAAACGGAATTAGAGACTCAGAAAAAAATATCAAACCGATTAGTGGACCTCATTGACATCGTATTCGGTGTAGTTGTTGCAATAAACTTCGGAATGCTTTTTGCAAACAACCCTTTTGATAAGGGCATTTCCCTCTACCAAGTAATATCAATACCGAATTTTTCTCTCGTAGTTGCTTACATAGCTATCATTTTAAGCTGGGTAGGATATCATCAAATGATTGAATACAACCCATACATATTGAATCTGTGGGGGTATTTTCGTTTTTCATTTGACTTGGTAATTGTTTTTATGTACACTGTTCTCATGTATTCAATAAAGAACACTGCCCTTTTCCTAGGAATGTTCCCAATAATCTTTTTCTTCTACGCAATAGGAGGAGCAATAAGAAATAGAGAGTATGCGATGAGAGTCAGTTGGCCAAAAGGGTCGATAGAGTACCTTTCTTCTTTCTTAATTACTCTGGTGTTTTGGTGGATAATAGAATGTATGAAGACGCAATATCCCATTTTGAATACGGTGCCGACATCATGGATAGCAGTGTCTGTTGCATTGGTGTTGAATTTGGATTATCGACGTAGGCGTACAAAGCATGGATTTAAAAGAAAAGAATAGACTTGAGAAAACCATGACATTGAAGGTAGCTGTTGATGTTGATGGAGTTCTAGCTGACCAAGTTTCTCTTGTTTTGAAAAGACTCAACTTGAGATATGGACTCACATTGAGAAAGGATGACATAACTGAATGGGATTACAAAATTATGGACACCAACATCAAAATCGAAATAGAGAAAGCACTGCTTGAAAGGGATTATGTTCTATCATTGCCCGTGATTCAAGGGTCCAAAGAAGGTATGGAATATCTTTTTAAAAATTGTCATGTTACAGTTGCAACCGCAAGACCAAAAAAAACTGAAGATGCAACCAGAGAGTGGGTTTCGTCCCGCTTCAAATATCATGACTTTTGCAACACAACAGGAAAGAGCAAAGACTGTGTAAACTCGGATATTTTAATAGATGATTATATTCCGAATATCAAGGAGTTTTCAAAAGGCAAAGGTATAGGTTTGCTATTTTCCCAACCTTGGAACCAAGATAGGAAAGAACTGGAGAATTTGATTCGTAGAAATAAAGTCTTTTGCTGTGACAATTGGAAAGATGTAATAGCTACTGTGAAAATATCAAGTAACGCATAGCAATTCAGCTAGAGTTAGAGGATTCTTCTATGGGCACATATTAGTCACGATTTCAGCCTTATCAATGTAGAAGGAGAGTGAAATGAAGACTAAAACCGTAAAGATAGCTTTGGAAGGCTTGGGTTCTTTCTTATTTAGAAATGGAAAAAGGCTGTTTTCATATGATTTGCCACTTTGATGGGACTTGTTGACCATTGTCCAAGAAGTAGGTTTTCCTTCCGTTTCCGTCTTCATGACTGAAACCCAATCGATATTCTGTTCTATCCCAGATTTTCACTTTGATTCCATTGGTGGCGAATAGTGGGTAATGTTGAGGCAGCAGGCTAGTCTCATAGGATATGTCGAGAAATCTCTTGGTATTTGCAATTGGATAGAATCTCTTCCTGCTCTTGCCGCTATTTCCTGCCACCCATTTCCAATAAAGTTGCTGATTGAGACTATTCTTGAGGTTCTGTGCCCTAGTATTATTGATGTAAATTAGATTACCGTATCGTGTGAACCTATCAAAGTTGGTGACTTCTCTCAGCTCGAGTATCTTGTTTGTCCCGTCTGTAACTAGAAGGTCAACTCCAGTCCCCCATCCATAGCTTGGAAAGACTATCCTGTTGGGAACGGTAGCATATTGCTGCATGAGCTGAGTCCAAAGCTTCATTACCCTACAATTCCCTTTCTGGATTCTGGCCTGAGTGGACATCCCTCTACGTTTAGACATCTAGTAAACCTCAATGATACCTTAGATGAAGTATGTCTTTACCATCGTCGAAACATCCATACGGATGTTCCTTCTCTAGTAAACAACTAGGTAACACTTGCATTTTACGAAGTCTAAATCCACACTGAGACTACAATTTGCTATTTACTTCTTAATCAGGAAACATCGGACTCAGATAAAGGGAAACAGCCCTGCATTCCGAATTCAAAACTGCACTGTATCGGACTTAGGAAAATAGGATTAGTGAAGCCAGATATAGACGGTTGGGATTTTGACATTATCAGAGATTGACGTAACCACATCTAGGGAACATATAGGGAGTAGACGGTTGTATGTGTAAAATCTACAAGGACAGAAAAGAGCCAAAAGAAGCCCATTTGACGGTCAGATTTGCCTTCCAGAGAGGTAATAGACGGGAGAATTGATGATGAACAGACGCTAACAGACGCTTTGGAGATGACAACAGACGGTTGATGGAGATGGAAGGATTTGAGTTATCCTTGACTGATAGAGCATTCCATATGCTGTACGGAACATTCTGACCAGATATGCCCTTTTTCCAGAAATACTGGATGAATCCTTGAACCTTTCACCTACGCCCCCTTCAAGATGCAACCGACCTCTCTGAGACATCTCACAGACATTTGGGAAGACATACGAAACCCTACCCATAACTATCCTTCTGTTGGAAAGCAACTTAAACTATGACCGCTTGACCGTTCTACTGTATGTTATGCTTCTTCAAGAATCTTGAGAGTAAGATTTGGCCAAAATAGACGACGTTTGGAACGTATGGTTCTCTCCTCAGAGCTTGCTATGCTTTTACAAAGCCCTTTCCTTTCTTTTTCTTCAAGGTGAAGCTATGTTTGCCTTTCAGGGTGTATTCTCTGAAGTCTGTTCCACACTCACAAGTGTATGCCTTAACATCAAACTGGCCATACTTCCAAGCTTTCTTGTGTCTCTCAGACTCTTTCTTGCAAGCTGGACACTTTACCATTGAAATCCCTTTCTTTCATATTTCTGAAGTGATGGTTTTGGTTTGTGGTTGGTATAAGCCTTGAGGTGATGAGTTTAGGAGCTGCTGGGCTTTCTTGTAGTCTGGATAGATAAGCCCAACTGTCTTCCAAAATTTGCTGGTGTGTCTTTTTGATGCTGTGTGTCCTATTTCATGTGCAACTATATACTTCAATACACTTTCTGGCAGAGCCACTGCATTGAGTTTTATGATGACCTTGTTTCCTTTCAACTTGGCTATTCTTGTTTTCTTGTTGTCAATGTTTTCTGTAATCTCAAAGTCAAAGTCTCCAAACAGCTCAACTTTCCCTTCAGCTTTGATGCTGTCATATGTTTCCAGAAGCTTGTCATACAGCAGTTGAGCTAAGAACTCCTTCAGCAGTGTTTTGGTAGCCTTCTGATGCTTGTGCACTATGATGGTGTTGCTTCTGTGCTCAATGGTGTCTTTGTCAGACTTCTGTTCTTTTAGAAGGTTTTGTTGTCCAAAGATTACCAGTTGTTTCATTGTGTTTTCTCCAGTGCATTAATTATTCCATCAGTTAAGTCTTCTATCTTGTTCTTGTGTTCTTTGAACTCTGAGAGAAGCATTAGTCTGGTTTCTGCTTTGACTTTTCTTCTTATGTCTCTTTGATTCTGCCAGTTTTTGAAGAGCAGTTTTCTGTTTTCCAAGTGAACCAAGAGTCTGGTGATGAAGGCTATGGTTTTCTGTTTGTCTGTTGCTGGCAGAACTATTTTGATTGCTTCATAGAGCGGATACCTTTCTTTGCCGATTTCTGATTCTTCTTTTTTCCATTCAACTATTCTCTGAGAGAAGGTTACCATTTTCTGTATTGCTTCTTGGGTTTCCAGTTTTCTTGTTCTCAGCTGTTCATAGGCTCTTTCCACTTCTCTGCCCAAGTTTATGAAGAAAGGTGAGTTAGGGTGTTGTCTGGCTTCAACCAGAATGCTTGGAATCAAGTCCATTGGAGCCCCAATGGGTTTTGCAGCTGTCTTTTTCAGAAGTTCAATGTATTTTTGGTCTATGGCCAGAGGTTGGTATGTTGTGTCTATTTCTTTTGTGTCTATGGTTTCTTGGATTAGCTGCATTGTCTTCTTTGAGAGCTCTCCAATCTTGAGTTCATCCACATTTGCTTGTAGATATTTCTTGTAATAGGCAACATAGACTTTTATCAGCCAAGTGTAATCCAGCAGGTAGGGTCTGAGGAATGGGTCTCCTCTGAGCATCTCATAAGATTTAATGAGGCTTCTGATGCTGGCTTCAAATTTGCTGGCCGTGTCCAAGTCTGCAAGAAGGTCTAATGCACTCTCTAAGCTTTCTCTGGTGTTTTCTTTCATGACAGCTTTGAATATCTCTAAGGCTTGAGCCAGAAGCTTCTTGAAATCTTCTTTTTCTTCATCAAGTTTTCTTATAACAATCCTTAGAGCCTTAGAGTCTTGAGCCTCAAACTTCTTAAAGGCTTTCTCCAGCTCTGCCAAGATGCCAATGTAGTCAACTATTAGTCCAAATTTCTTGTTCTGGTATGGTCTGTTGGTTCTGGCTATTGCTTGCAGCAGCCTATGCTCTTTCAGTGGCTTGTCAAGATACATTGTCCAAAGGTTAGGAGCATCAAACCCAGTGATGAGCATGTCAGTTACAATGAGAATCTTGGGCTCTTTCTTGGTCTTGAAGCTGTCAACTATCCTTCTATGGATTTCCTTGACATCTGAAGTCTGATATTTCTCCTTCAGCTTCTCAAAGTATTCTTTGATGATAATGGGTTTTTCATTCTGGCTGGGAGTCATCACTATTTCAGAAGTGGTTTCTGGCAGAATCTTGTCAATGGAGTTCTTGTATTGGACACATGCTTCTCTGTCAATTGTGACTATCAAGGCTTTGAGTTCTGTTGGCTCAACAATCTCCTTGAAGTGTCTTACAATGTCGTCTACTATCTTCCCAATTCTTTTTGGCTCTTTGACAAAGGCTTTGATAACACTGACTTTCTTGCTCAGAGCTCTTTTTTCATCTGAGGACAGAGGCTGTATCTCTTCTTCTTCAAACTCTGAGAACTCTTGCAGTTCCTGTGGATTAAGATGATAGTCTGGCAGCCTTGCCTCATAGTTCAGTGCTACTGTGAAGCCATCTTCCAGAGCATCCAGCATTGAATACCTATCCAAATAGAGTTCATCTTTTGGACAGAATTTCTGGAAAGTGTTTCTCTCAACTTTTGAGAGTGGTGTTCCAGTGAAGCCAAAGATGAAGGCCTCTTTGAAGATGCTTCTCATCATGGTGGAGAATTTGCCATACTGTGTTCTGTGCACTTCATCAGCAAAGACAATCACATTCTGCCTTTGAATCTCTAAGGGCTCTGTCTTTCTAAGCTGGTCAATCTCCTTTGGACTGAACTTCTCAATGGTTACAAGGAAGATGCCTCTCTTGCCCTCAGTTCCCCACTTCAAATTCTCAATGAGCTTCTTTATGGACTCAACTTTTTCCAAGGGAATATCAATGAATGAGAAGTCCTTTTCAATCTGTTCTTCAAGGTCTTTTCTGTCCACAATAATGTAGATGCTTGGCTTCTGGGTTTCTGGACAGTGGAAGAGCTTCCATGCTGAGAAAGCCATTGTGTAGGTTTTGCCAGAGCCTTGCCAATGCCATATCAACCCAAACTTGCTTTCTTGCTCTTTTCCAAGTGTTTTCTTGACTCTCTCAAAGACTTTGCTGGTTGCTCTGTATTGCATGTATCTGGTCATTATCTTGGTTGACTTATCCATCTCTTTCCTGACAAAGATGAAGTTCTCAACAAAGTCCAAGACATGCTGCTTGGCCAAGAGCCCATAGATGGCAAACTTGAAGTCATCTTTCATTTCAAAACTGTATGGGTATGGGTCTTTCCAAGTGCTGAGGAGGTCTTTGCCTTCTTCACAGAAACTGTTGGGGAAATATCTGGTTTTGAAGCCATCTGTGGCCAATGAGAACTGGACATACTTGAAGACTTCTGGAGCTTCATTTTCATATCTCTTGATTTGTCTGTAAGCATCTGTCCAGTCTGTTGTTTCTGCAGTTGGGCTCTTGCATTCAATCAGCACTAGTGGGATGCCATTAACCAATAGAACTATGTCAGCTCTGATTGTTGCCTTCAAACCTTCTACTTTGAATTGTCTGGTTACAGTGAACTCATTGTTCCCATAGTTCCGAAGGTCAACAATTCTCAATAGTCTCTCTTTGCCTTCCTTCTGCAAAGGAACAACAAAACCATTCCTCAACCTGTCCAGAAAAGCCTTGATACCTTCGACAGTGAATGGAATAGTTCTCAGAGATGTTACAACAAAGTCAAGGTCAGCATCAGTGAGCTCATAACAGCTGTTCAGTTTCCTCAATGCATTCTTGATGTCGTCTACAACCAGAGGTTGCTCAAAGTCTCCCCTTCTTCTCTCAATCATTCGCTGAGGCTCTACATAGCTCCAGTCAAGAAGAGGGTTACTCAACTCCTTGACAATGAAATCTTCAACTGTTCCCTTCTCAGTGTAAAGCATCCTAATCCACCTTCACTCTCACTTTTCCAGTGAGTAGCAAACCCATCAAAGCTTGTTTAGTCTTCTCCAGCTCGGCCTTTTGTCTTCTTTCAGACACAAGTTTGCTGTCAACAGCAGAAAGAATCCCACAGATATGCCTTTGTTCCTCAATAGATTCTGGAAGTGGAATAGGTAACCTTCTTAAAACTCCAAGATTTATCACTGGAATTGAAGTTCCAGTTTTCCTTTGTTTGAAAATTCTCTTGATGATGCTGCTTGTAAACCAATAGTAGAGAAAGAGAGGGAGAGCTCTATTCTCATCAACCCTTGCTCTGAGCTGCTTGTTTGATATTATGTATCTTGAAAATCTGCCATTTTTTGGAATAAGGCCAACTTGTCCAAGTGTTCCTGCTGCAGTAAATATCAAATCATTTGGCAACGCCTCGCATGATTTCAGTTCTTCAGCTTTTTCCTTAGTTATGTAGACAAATCCATCATCAACAAAGAGCTGTTCTCCTAAAGTGAGATTGTTACCTCTGATAAGTGGAACCCCTTCCTTTACAAAGAATCTCTTTCCTATATTGGAACCAAAGGGCCCAGAAACAATAGCTCCTTTGATGTTAGATTTTATGTCATAAATGCTAACAATCTTCCAGTCTTCAGGAATTTTCCCTATTTCTGTGTCTTTGAACTCTCTGTGTCCTATGCCCTTTGTCAGTAGCTGCTGCATCAATCCCTTCTTCAGTCTCTCAGTCTTAGCAACTACCTCATCAGTCTTTTGAATAGCCAAATCAACATAGGAAAGAACCTCAACAATCCCAAATTGCTCTTTGACAGTGGGCAGTGGTAGCATCAAATTCTTCATGTCTCTTTGAAATATGTGAGGTATAGATGTTCCAGACTTCTTTTGCTTCATGAATCTTCTGAAGTAAGAGCTTTGAAGGAAATAGAAGAGATATCTTGGACTCAGGTCTTCACTTCTAACTCTAATAAGCATCATTGTGCTGTTTGTAGTTGCTCTGTCTGGCAGATTGTCAATAAATGCAGCTTCACCTATGGTTCCATCCTTGGACATTATCACATCATTTATGGCAAGCTGAATCTCTGGAGACTCCTCATATCTGAAGTCAGTTATATGGTCACAATCACTCCAGTTCACTTTATGGTTGAGTAGATGCTTGTTTGCTATCAAGTATGGTCCATGTTCAGCATATTCAGAAGCCTTCAGCCCTCTCCATCCTATTCTCCCTTTGACAATGGCATGGTCTTCCAGCTTGGCTGCTTTCCAGCTCCTTGGCAAATGTCCAAGAGAAGTGGGTTGAAACTCAGTTTCTCTCTCAAACATCAACTTGGACACCCAAGGACTTGGCTATTTCAGAAAGATACTGTTCCAAGTTGTTGTCAACTTTCTGTCTTTCCTTCTCTAATTCCTTTAGTTCCGCATATTCTCTGGCAATGTCAATTTGCACCGTCTCCTCAATAGGCATAGCATACAGTGTGACAGTCAAGTTGTAATCATTGTCAACAATTTCCTTGTGTGTTACAACTTTGCTGAAGCCTTCTGTCTCCGAGAATCGGGTATATGCTTCTGCAATTTTTGTAATGTTTTCTTTTGAAAGTGAGTGCAATCTTCTCACTGAAGGATGGGGGATAGCCTCATTGGACGCATTGATGAAAAAAATCTTGCCTTTCCTATCTGCAGGTTTATTGTGTCTGAAGATGAGTATAGCTCCCGCAGACCCTGTGTTGTAGAAAAGCTTCTCTGGGAGAAGAATGACTGACTCAATCAAGTCTCTGTTGACGATTTTGCTTCTAATGGCTTTGTGCTTGGCAGCTTTGAACAAGCAGCCAGTATCCACAACAAGGGCGATTCTTCCATCCTGCTTGGCTGAGGCCAACATGTGCTGAATCCAAGCCCAGTCCCCACCCTTATGCTTTGGTGGAAAGCCATAAAGAAACCTCTCCCTCATGTCAGCCTTCTTGAGCCTTTCTTCTCCATAGCCATCTTGGTTCCAAGGCACATTGGCAATCACAACATCAAATTGTTTGATGCTCCCATTCTCTCTGAACCTTGGATAATCCAGAGTGTCTCCATTAGCTAAGTTAGCATTCTTAATTTCATGCAACAGCAAGTTCATCTGGCCAACAGCATAAATCTCTGGGCTTCTCTCTTGCCCGAACAGAAACAGCCTTCTGGTTTCTTCCACTCCATACTTTTCAGCAACATGCAAGTATGAGATTATGAGCATTCCGCCAGAGCCACAGCAGGGGTCATAAACACTCTCACTTGGTTTGGGGTCCAAAATCTCAACCATCAATTTGATGACTTCTCTTGGAGTGTATATCTCTCCTTCCTTAGCCTTGTCTGGAGCAAACTTCATCAAAATATGCTCATAGGCATCTCCAAGAACATCTGGAGAAACCTCTTCACCACCAAGATTATACTTGTCAAAAAGCTCAACCAACTGCCTCAGCAATTCCCTATTCTCTTGGTTTCTGGCAAACTCCAAAAAGTCAACTCTGTTAATCACTCCTTGTAGTTGACTGTTCAGCTTAGCAGTCTCGCCTATGCCAGTGGCAAGGTTCTGAGGAAGATTATTCACATCCTTGGTAACTTCATCCCAAAGAAACTGCTTGGGAATGTCTACACTGTGATAGTCTTTTCTCTCTGCTTCCTTGTCAGCTTCTTCCTCTGCCCATCCACTTTCCTTCACAAGCCTATTCTTAACTTCAGCTTTCTCCACCTTCCAAAGGTCGTTCAGCCTCTTCAAGAAAAGCAAAACAAGAATGAACTTGTAGTCAACAGCAGTTCTGATTAAATCAGCAGCTCTATCAACAAGACTGTTCAATTCATCCCTAGTCACTTTTCTTGGAAACAATGAACCCTGAACCACTGGCAGCCACCTTATGCAAGAAAAGGTCTGCCAAGGTATTTATCACTTTAAAGAATAGGCAAGGTGGAATCACAACAGATTCTGAAACTTGAAGACTGCAAGAAGTGTGGAAAGTTTATAGCTCAACCGAAAGAACTGCTCAGAATTCCTAAAAGGGAAGAAGGATGAACCTTGACGGCTCTCTTTCTCTAATTCCTTCGTCAAGAAGTTTCTAACAGTCATTTCAGTTGGCAGTGGAGTGCTCATAGGCTTCAATCTTGGTACGCTTCAACTCAAGATATGTCTTGCTTATCGAATAGTTTTGTAACCATTGACCCTAACAATATGGTGAACTTTGCTTTGTGGGGAAATAGTCTTTTTCTGTTGCTGTGCCGATTTAAGATTAGCTATTAGTGCTTTGTACGACAGGGGTAAGGTTCGAAAACGATAGGCCTTATATCTCAGCCTTCGAAATATCCTGAATGAAGACGAGGCATCAATATGACCATTTGTATTGCTACGCTATGCGAAAAAAAGTACGTAGTAGTTGCTACGGATAGGATGTTAACTCTTATGTTACCAAGCATTGAATATGAAGCAGACTATCCTAAGACGGTAGAAATTACAGCGAATTGCATTGCGACAACCGCAGGGTCAGCGATAGCTTATACTCCCATATTTTATGAAGTCAGGGGAGAACTCCTTAAGCAAGCGTCTAATGACATAGCTAGGATAGCTGAACTGACTCGTAATGCGTATGGGAACGTCAGGAACAGCAAATTAACCGAAGAAATACTGTCAACATATGGACTTAATCTACAAGCTTTCTATCAACTAAACCCGAGCATAAACCCGAATTTGATGGCTATGATACTCCAGAGAATGCAGCAGTATAATTACAGTCTTTGGATTATGGTGGCTGGCGTAGATGAGGCTGGCGGACATATATACCGAATTGAAAACCCAAGTACCAAGAATTGTTTCGATGCAATTGGTTACCATGCCATTGGTTCAGGTGACATTCATGCTATTACTACCTTTATAGCCAACAATTACGAAGTAAAGAATACCACATTGCAACGGGGGTTAGCCCTTACTTACGAAGCGAAGAAAAGAAGCGAAAAAGCTCAAGGTGTGGGAGAACAAACCGATATGTACGTGGTAAGCAAAGAAAAGACTTGGCACTTGCCTGACGAAGCCATTATGAAGCTCAACGACATTTATAACAAAAGGGTTGAACAAGAGAAAGCCGTTTTCTCGGACATGGAAAAGATGATTTCTTCTCTGGACGTAAAAGAAAAGTATTTGAAGGCGTAATCAAAACTAGTCTGCAAAGAACTGAAGGGGTTTCTTTTGGTGTCCGACATCGTACCGAGAAACACTAATTCAGCACCAGATTTGAGCATACTTCTTCTTTTCGAAGTAGCACCTGAGGTCATACCATTGCTACTTGATACAACACCGAGCTCAAGTGAATCAGACAGACATTCTTCTTGACTTTTCTGACATAGCCAAACATCATGGCATTGAGTCGTTTTTCTGTTCTGCACTTTCGACATAATGTTGATAGCTCGTTAGATAATGACTAGCCTCATTCATTCTTCTTTTTGTTTTGATATGCATATTTCAAAGCAGGAATAGATTCATGATTCATAAAGTCTAATTCCTTCTCCTTAACTAATCAAATACAAAGAAAGGTAACCATTCATGGGCGAAATATGTGCAAAATGTGGAAAAGAACTAAGCTGGCTTGAAAGCAAGCAAGACCCTAAGTACCGAGACAAGAGAGTTCCTCGGTTTCAAGAAAAATATCCTCAGTTTCTAGGCAAAAAATTGTGCAAACCATGCAACCTTGAACTACAACAAAATATGCATGGTTATGATGCACAGCGTAAAATGTATAAATGCCAATATTGCGGTCAAGAATACCGACACATACATTCTTGCACTCAAGCACCACAAGTAAAAGACCATTGGGAGAAACCGTTCAAAGAAGCCTTAGAACAAGGAAGACGAATAGTAGTCATTAAGGACGCTGTTCTTAGTCCAGACGGTATAGGCAAACACATAGAAACCTACTCCAAAGTCGCTGAAAAATTCGGTTATGCCTACAAATCAGAAACACACCTACCCGACTCAATAGGTATCTCCTTGTCCATAATTTTTGAGAAAATTATCCCAACGGCAAACGAAACGAACTTTGTGAATTGTGAACATTGCACGACCCGATATGATGCAAACCAATACTTCAAATGCCCAAATTGCGGAGCACCATCCAAGACTTGACCTTACTTTTTGTGAGGATGTGAACAAATGGGTTTTTTCAGAAATCAATATTTGAAAATGTTCGAAAAGGAATTCCAGAAGTACGATGCAGAAGGCAAACAGATTGTCGTTAAACAAAGTGACGATAAAGAAGCTACCGAAGTCTATATCGAAACGGCATTGAAACATGGTTATACTCCGATTCAGCAAAGTGGTTCTACGTCCATGTTTGGAAGACCTCTAACAATAATAACCTTTCAAAGAAAGCAAGAAAAGTAAAGAAGGTGTAATTTGAAATGAGGGAAAAAATCTTAACGGTTCTTGTGGTTGCTTCTCTGATACTCTCTGTATTCAACTTAGTCTTATTGCTTAGGACAAACGGTACAAACACAGTAACGAATATGCTAGGACAATCTTCTAGTGTTACATGGAAGAAGATTCAATATAATGATGATGATTGGTCAATTATTTACAGCGATGGTGGTAATGGTATTGCGGGAGGAATAAGGTTTTCAATTCTAGACTATCCATTGTGGAACGTGACCATGACTACTCAATGGAAGAATGGAACAACACAAGTTTATGATTTAGGAGAATCTATGCTTTCAAGTGAGGGAAATGTTGTGTCTATTCCTCAAGGTCTGAGAGATTTTAGCTATGTGACCTATGGTAGCACTTGGAACATAACTTCAATAACTGCTTATGCTATTCAACCACCACTATCTTAGTCTTTTTTTTATATATATGGGGGAGATATGAATGAACGAAAAATTCTTAATAGTCTTAGCGCGCGCGAAATTCTTGGATTATTTTGATTTGGAAGTCACCAATTTTGCTCTCAATATAGAACAAACTTGGAAATTTAATCTCAAATACTACTTCCCTAACGGTAGGATTGGGAAATATCTCTTTGATAACCATGGATAGTCTCACCTCTACTCTAAATTGCAATTTGACTTCAGATAAATGTTCCGAATTTCAACATTTCAATCTTTCACTCAAACGGTCTTTGTGTGCGTTTGTGTGGGTGCGTGTGCTTTGAAAAACAAGATGTAATTAAACAAGTTTTTGCTCCTCAGAGGCTTTGTACGCTATCAAGGTAAGATAAATATCCAACCGACAAACCTATCAATGGCAATGACTTCCAACAAAAAACCTGAAAGGAAATCAAGAAAGAACTACGAAAATGCTTGCTCGAAAGGATACTGCCCGAGTTTAGCAGAGAGGGAAAACAGCAGCATAAAAGAACTGGCAAATAGGCTCAACGCAACTTCAGATAAAAAAGAGGTCTTGACAAATGTGTTGGAATGGCAGGATAGAAATATAGTTTTTTGGTTCGAACGGTATCCGCTGTCTCTCGCAATAGTGAGTGCAATTCTTAGTCTTTTGGTCACAAGTCCTTTTCTGTTGCTGAATGTTCCCGTAGTGTTTTGGTGTTTTATCGTACTTGCTTCGGTGACTGTGACCTTATCGTCAATAGCAATTTATATGATTCACTCTTACAGAAAACTTCCATTGAGACAGCTGTTTAACATCTTTCCTCGTAGTATATCGATAGACTCGATTCTTGAAAACAGACTATGTGCTTGCAGAGACTACGCAAAACTAACAGCCTGTTTATTGTTTAACATATATCCTGAAATGGAAATCTATTTCGTTCATGCCCCGAGTCATGTTGCAACTGGAATGATGGTTGATAAGAAGTTGTACATTCTGGACAAATGGCTACCAGTAGTTACTTTTGACAGGTGGCACGAAAAATGGCATAAACATAGGTTTTCAAAGAAAACTGTTGAAAGGGTTAAGGGAACGAGTCTGGTTTCAGTTCCCCCACCTTTGTCAGAAAGAAACTTATCAAAACTAGATACAGATAGACTAGCGAGACTAGAGAATGAACTGAAAAGGCGTTTGAGCATTCAAAGTTCGACGATTGACGCAGAAGGCGTTTCATTGAAAATCATGCACTGGAAAAAGGGAGCTATTCTCTATGAGGATGACGAAATCGTCAATTACTCTCTTGCGCGACGACTTAAGATACTAATTTCTCGCGAAATGTTAGATGTAAATCAAGTAATAAATATCAAAATAGACCAAAAGAAAGATGACTTGATTTTTCGAGTTGACCTCAAGTCGCGCGCGCTAAGTGATAGCTCTTTCGAGAAGTCTTAGATTATGTTTCTTGATTGTCGCGACCAATTTTGAATCCTTTCTTAAAGAGGTCTTGCACTCAGGGAAATTGACAACGACCAAGAAGAGGAAGATATCATACATTCGCCTCATGGAATCGAGAATTCGTGAAATTTCCCCACAATCGATTCTAGCTGGAATCCACTTATTTTCGCTCAGAACATCTTTCACAGTGACAATGATTTTCTCATGAGAAGGATGAACTATTTGGGACAGTTCCGAATATTCTTTGTTCAGTAGACCCTTGCAATCGAGACCCTTACAGTCAAGATTTTTGAAGGGAATTCTATCTTCAATCAGTCTTCTGGCGTGATATTCTTTCTTGTCCTCTATCTCTTTAAGAATCTCCAATTTTGTGGGCAAATCGCTTGAGGGATGGTTCTTATCGATGTATACTGCTTGAACAATCGATTCAAGAAGATGCCTGATATTGTCGAAAGCGTTTCTGTATAATCCGCAATAGGACAGATACAGCGTTTGTCCAGAAATTCTGATTGACTCCATAAAGCACCAAAAAACCAATGAACTTTGGTTGTTCTTTTCCACAATACTTCTGAAAAAACGGCCAATGTTAATCAGTTCACGAATTTCTTCTAACTCTTTGCCACACGTTTCTTCTGACTTCTTCATTACATCTTGAAAAGCTTCAATCAGGATTTTTGACTCTACCAGCATGAAGAATAATAGAAGCCTATTATGAATAAATAAATTGCCTTGGGTTTGGGGATAAAACTTTACCCCCACACACAGCAGGACATGTTTTCAGCCTCCGTACATATATTTCAGAAAAACTCTTAAGCACAGAAATTAAATTCATAGATATGCTCAAAATGAACAAAGCTCTCGATGTTATTGTCCTTCTCGCAGCAATGGGTTTCTTGTTCGTATCCAATTCTCAGTTGGTAATTGCTCAGGCGCATGTTTTTCCAGTTACTGTCACTTCGAGTTTTGTACTCGACCAAGACAGTATGTGGAGAGCCCATACGAATGTTACCGTGACCAATGACTATCAGGGCAACATCACGATAGACTGGATTCAGATTACTCTGATAAATGTAACATATGTAGACGGTACTTCTGAGAATAACCTAAGTATTTCGGGGAATATCACAGTAGGACAACTGTTTAACTATGGACAAAACTGCACGGTGACTAGCAATCTGACTGCTGCTGGCTTCAGCAAAGAACCTAAAAACATGGGGTTGACCGTAGAGCTTTCGGTGCAAGGTTTTGAGAATCAAGTCACCTCGGTATTAATTGTGCCCGAATATTCGTCATTCCTAGCCTCGCTGTTGGTTATGCTGTCTGTAACTGTAATGATTGTACTAGGTAGAAAGAAAATCAGAAACCTCGCGCGCGCGCAAAAACTCAAAGATTTGAAAACATGACTAAGTGCCAATAGCGCGCGCTAGTTCGTGAAAGCATGTCTAAATACTCTGCTGAAGCACGTTGGGAAATTCATTATGAGGACACGTTATGCTATTACTGTTACCATCCCAGAATAGGCGATTTATTCTCTCTGAACGTGAACCGAGTTGAAAGTCTCCATTCAATAATCCACGAAATAAACGAGTGTGAAGTTATACATACTCTTTTGAAAATGGGTGTCAAAGACGTAGACACCCATATAACGCATATGGTCAGCCCTTTTGGAAGGCGATAGTATGAGCACGTACCGCGATACCAAGTCATGGAACCCTTTTGTTGGATGCAACTTTGATTGTACCTACTGTAAACCGAGCTTTCAGAGATTGATTGCATGGTTAGGTAAGATGCATCATTGTGAATCGTGCCAAAGCTACACTCCTCATGAACACCCAGAACGACTAACTAGGATTCCAAATGCGGCAGCCCTTTTTTGTTTGTGAAGATGGCGACATCACTTTTGCTCGCCACGGATTCATGAAGAAAATCTTTGAGGTTATGAAGTTGGATGGGAAGACAGATAGAGTGTGGTTTGTGCAGAGCAAGAACCCAAAATGCCTTGAGAAATACCTCAACTTTATGCCAGAAAACACCTATCTGGCAACAACCTTGGAGACAAATAGAGACGAGGGCTACGGCAGAATTTCGAAAGCTCCCAAACCTTCTCAAAGATACAAGGATTTACTTGCCTTGAATTGGGACAAGAAGATAGTCACAGTAGAACCTATACTTGATTTTGACCTAGACATCTTCAATCAATGGATAATGAACATCAAGCCTAAAGCAGTATTCGTGGGATACAACTCGCATCCCAAAAAGGTACCACTTCCCGAGCCTCTGAAAAAGAAAACATGGCAATTAATCCACAGTCTGGAAGAGGGGGGGATTCAGGTTTTGAAGAAGGAAATGAGAGACAGAAGAGTGAGAAAGATGGCTTATCGAGACTTTCGCGCGCGCTAATTCATAAATCCTTCTTTTCTTTGAGTTCAAGAAATCGTTCTGCCGCACTGAAGATACCTCCCAAAAGAAATGATGCGAGAAGGGAGAAAAAAGGAATATCGCCTAACCATAGATATGGAAAGTCACCGCCGACTTTTACTCCGTGAAAGCCCAAAACGAATTGAAGAACATCGATAAGAGCCAATAACAATGAAGCTATGGTTATTCCGAAGAAGACCAGTCGAGCTTTCCGAGACTTGGATTCTTTTTCTCTCCTTAGTGACAAGACAGTATCAACAATAGATGCAATCATAAAGATTGCAAGAAAGGCTGTGACTGCTCCATAAATCAAATTGGAAAAATAGAAGGGAACTGTTAGTAGAAGGTTTAGACCAAGACCGACAAAAAAACCATTATATATGAAATTTCTTCGATTTTTGTACCTCAAAACTCGATTCCTTTCACAACCTGATTAAGTATTTGCTCGTCGTCTATCTATTTATGATTTTCACCATGAGGGTAGAACTATCTTCCACTTTTCTTATATCTAGCTTTGAACATGAGTTATGTCAGGTGACTGCAAAATGAAAAACGTGAAAAGACACGTCATACCCATGGAAGTCGAGTCACTTTGTGGTAACAGCGGACTAAGGGCCTCGCGGGTGTCATTGAAGCAAGGAAATGTGGCATGACTCCTTAGCATCGATAGTTCCTCCTACAAGCGGGAGAAAATGATGTCTGGGGGACTAAAGATGAATTTGCGTCTGACCCGCCGTGATGTTTGAAGGGCAAACCGAATATCCGCGTTCTGACGTAAATGGTTGTAGATGCGTTATGACCCTCGAAGATTGCGTGAAGGATGCTCTGTGGCCGATATTGGTTAAGACTGTTCATTCGCTGGTTATGTATCCCAGTCATAAGGCTTACACAAGAGTAGCTATTCTTTCCGAAAAGCCTGAGACAACGCCTGCGGATTTGGCTGTTAGGCTAAAGATTTCGTTGGGTGAAGCTTTAGTCCTATTGTACGAGTTGGCTGAGGAGAGAAAGACTTTGTCATAGTAGTCGGGTTCGGGTCTGTTCAAATGCAATCCAGCAGTTTTGTGAGTTTGCCTGTCCAAACATCAGTTATATTGTATGACTCGAAAGAAGAAAGCAATTTAGATTGCCTGAACGTTTGACGCTTTGAAGGCGATGAAAACTTCGACGTTAAGGTTAAGCGCCATTTCGTTGAAAGAGCGCTTGGTTATTTGGGCTGTGAAGGGCTTTCCAACGTCAACAGTGAGTTTGACAAGCGATCCCATATCTGCGATTTGGGCGATTCTGCCCTTGAACTCGTTTCTGGCACTTGATTTCAGCGGGTTTCTAGACAGGATAATGTCTTGGGGGCTAATGAAAATGGAGGTTTCACCTTGTTTTTGAAGTGCTGCTTCGATTTGCACGCCATTGCCGATATCTACGATAGTCGTGCCTCCTTCTATGATTCTCGCAGTCCCAGCAAAAGTGTTGTCAATCGCAGCGAAACTGGCCAAATTCTTCGAGAGCTTGCCAAAAATCTCTGTTGACGCTCCCACCTCGGAGATTCTTCCATCATTTATTAACGCGACGCGATGGGGCAAAGTCTTGGCTTGGAACATGTTATGCGTAGCCATCACAATTGTGGTTTTCAGCTCATGGTTAGCCGTGGCTATGATTTCCTCGAGGATTGCAGTGTTCTTCGGGTCCAAGTTTGCGGCAGGTTCGTCTAAAAGGAGAAGTTTAGTTTTCAAAACCAAGGCTCTGGCTAACGCTACTCTTTGCTGTTCTCCGCCTGAGAGTCTCCTAGCGGAACGTTTCTCGAAACCTTCTAATCTTACGAGGCTCAATGCTTTTTTGACTTCTTCTTCGACGACATTTCTCGGCATTTTCCTCATTCTTAGCCCGTAGGACACGTTGTCATAGACGCTGGCGCCAAAGAGGACAGTTCTTTGAAATACCATTGTGCTATACAGCCGCATTCGTTCTGCATTCTTTTTTGTCACGGTCTCGCCTTGAAATCTGGTTTCTCCGCTTGTGGGTTCCTCCAGAAAAGCCAGAATTTTCAGCAAAGTGGTTTTTCCTGACCCGTTAGGACCCAGCAACGCAAGAATTTCACTTTCTTGGATTTGAAGTGTGACTTTGTCCAATACCTTTCTGTTGCCAAAGCATTTCGTCAAGTCATTCAATTCCGCGAGTATGGTCATCTTTTGAACACTCTGAACGATGATCTCTTAAGGATTTATTGCGGCATTCTGCCTAAAGTAAGCAGTATTTTCACTTTTCGGGCGCTGATCATTATTAGATTTATTCCAAAGACTATTACAAGAAGCACTATTGCGAGTGCTATGGCATAACGGAAGTCGCCCCGTTGGGTGTACATCGACACATCCGTGGTCAACACGTCGGTTAAGCCCGCAATGTTTCCTCCTACCAGAAGGGCTACGCCTAACTCGGCTATTGCTCGGTTGAAACTTGCGATGTTGGATAAGACAACTCCGTTCATAGCTTCTCTTAAAACCGCTATCGACGCTTGCGATTCAGATGCACCGAGCGTTTTGGCCAAGTTCGTCATTTCTTGGTCAACAGCCTCGATAGCTGTGGTAGCGATGCTCACAACTAAAGGCGTTACAAGCACGGCCTCGCCGAGAATTATGGCTGCTGGCGTGTAGAGTATTGCTAGAAATCCCAGTGGTCCAGCTTTAGAAAAAGCGAGGAAAAGTATCAGGCCCAAAGCAACAGTAGGCATGCCGATTAGGGCGTTAAAAAGCCCTTTAACAATGGATTTTCCTCGGAAATCTCTGAGACCCAATAGCATCGCTATTGGGGTTCCCCAGAGTGCAGCGATTATGGCAGCTATGCCGGAAAAAAGGAGGGAGCGGAAGACGATGCCATAGAAAGTTGGGTCGCCTGAGAAAATCAGCTGCAGAGCTTTCACTATGCCGTCTACGACTTCGTTCAATCTCATTTCCTCTAAGGATAGAGTTCTGGTTGATCATCTCTATATTGTTGCGGGCATTCTGTGCCGTTGATGAAAGCGTAGCTCTGCATCCACTGAACTACCTGTTGGGGAGTGTTATTTTTGAGGGGTTGAACTGCGCCGTAGAAGAGACTCTGCGAGTAATTGGCTTTGCCGTAGTTCTCTATCACCTGCTGACCTGTGTCTGAAACAAGCCATTTTATGAAGTCTATAGCGTCGTTGAAGCTGACATTGGCGATTTTCGTCGGGTTTACTGCCATCACGCTGTAGACGTTGAGCAGGGATTTCCCTCCGGATATGAGCGACTTCAAAGATATCGTGCTACCTTGTGATAATGCGAGGTAGGTGCCTAGGTCTGAGAGCGTGTACGCTGATTTCTGGTCAGCAACGTTCAACGTATCAGCCATGCCTGAACCTGTGGATGCGTACCACGACTCTGTGGATATTATCGTTTGGTTATAGCCTGCTGCTGTCCAAAGGCTTTGCTCTTTTGAAAAAGTGCCCGAATTGTCTCCTCGCGAAATCCACACTTTCGTTTGACCAGTTTGGTTTCTTCCGTAGGCCACTATGCTTTTCAAGGCTTCGGTGGCGTTTCCCCCGGTGATTTTGGCTGGATCAGTGCTTGGACCTACTATCGTGAAGAAGTTGTAGGCTATTATTCTTCTGCAGACTCCATAGCCATTTAGAAGGAAAGCCTGTTCCTGGGATGGCGAGTGGACTAGCACTATGTCAGCGTCTCCGGATTGGGCCTGTTGAAGAGCGATGCCTGTTCCGGCCGATATGATGTTGAGGTCAACCGGATGGGATGCTTCGTATTGTTTCTCTATTTCGTTTAGTAGTCCAGTGTCGTAGAGACTCGTGGTTGTTGAAATTCTTAGGCGTCTTCGGGCAAAGTAATCAAGGTAGATGAGAGTTCCCGCGATTACTACGATTGTGGCTAGCGCGGCTACTAGTAACATTACTTTCCATGTTTTCATTTTTCCCACCGTTATGTTTGTGAATGCATAACGCCTAAGCTAATAAGCATTGTGACGGTACCGTAAAAGGACTGTTGAAAAATTCATCTCCTTCCTGAAAGTGACGATATTGGACCGCGAAAGACCGGTCAAACTTAGAACAAATATATCAGACTTGCTGCAGACATTCTAGGTAAAATCCCCTTGAAGCAGGGCTTATAAACATGGCGTGATAATAGAAAACCAGAATGCTTGCCAAAGTAGAACACAAATTCTCTTACAAAATATGGATAGAGTATGAAGGAAAACCTGTATTAGGCAAGGGGGGCGCTGAAATTCTTGAGCAAATAAGAAAGGAAAAATCAATCTCAAAGGCTGCCAAACGACTGGGCATGTCATATCGCTACGTTTGGAACTACCTGAGGAAAATTGAAAGAACGATTGGGGAACCAGTTATAGAAACTTACAGAGGCGGGAAGTCTGGAGGCGGAGGGGCTGGACTGACCGAACAAGGGAACATTTTACTACGTGAATACGAACGCTTGGAGTCTCATTTGGGCAAGGTTCTGTACGAGGGGAACAATTTGGAGGTGAAAGGATTGAAGATTAGTGCACGAAACCAATTGAAGGGCAAGGTCACACATATTGAGAAGGACGGACTCATGACAAAAGTCAGAGTAGAGATAGCAGTGCCAGTCACGGTTACTGCAATGATTTCAAAGGAGGCTGCGGAAGACTTGGGTTTGAAGGTTGGTGACCAAGTAGAAGCAATCGTGAAAGCGACCGAAGTCATGATAGCGAAATAGATTGCGGGCCAGAAGAACTAGCATTCTGCTCTGATCAATATTCTTTGCTTGACCTGAATACGTTGAAGATGTTTTTTTATAATGAAGGGGGGGGATATTTTGTCAATCGTTTTGCGAGCGAGAGGACGTAGAAAGATAATTGCGTACTTGTTTTGGCTGCTGTCATGGTTACTCAGTAGATTAATTCTTATGACAATGCAATTTGTTTTTCGCGGTAAACGGCTTCAGCTTGAATTCTGTTTTTGGTGTATCCGAACACTCCGAGTAGCGTTTCGCCTGCATAGAACAGCATCTTCATGTATTCCTTTGCATCGTAACGCGTATCAGGCTTTAGCATCTGGACAGCGGTGACTCTCTCGTTAATCCATTTGGATTTAGCGTTTGTAACTATATACTGAACTGTCTGTCCCGCATGCACTTCAAAACCAGCCTTTCTGAGCTGTTTTGCGGCGATGGCTTGGAAAACGTCGTGGCTATAGCGCAAAGGAGACTTCGAAAGTCTCTTGGCAATCAATAGCTCTAGCACATCAACTTTGCCCTCAACCAGCTTGTCAGCATAATTTCTTAAAACCGCTAAGGCCTCTGGAATTCTCTTCTTGAAGTTTTCCAAGCTGTTGGCTCCTGCGAGTTTCTTTATTATTTCCATCTGGGCCTTGACGATGAAGATGGGCGTGTCTCCGCGTCTAGCTTCAACTCCTCTCAGTTTTATTTCACCGTTTTCAAACACTCCATAGTACCGGTTCAGAACTGGTACACCTTTCAAAACCTTTGATGGGAGGAAAACAATCCACCGATATTTCCCTTCAACTCCTAAGGGAACGCGGACGGCCTCTGAAGCTTTGCGGCAGAACTCTGCAATCTCTCGAGGAGAAACTTTTGGCTTTTTAAGCCAAAGAGAATCCACGATTCCGTGGATAACTTCGAAACCATGCTGCTCGGCCAGTCTAGCAGTCTTCAAAAGGGAATCGCGCGCAAAAGCGCACACCGCAATGTGGGCGTCAACCTTCCTGAAACGTGCATTCCTGTAACCTAAATAGCCAAAACAGGTGACTAAAACCCATTTAAGAGCAGTCTGTCTCTTGCTATAGACTTTTCTTAAACTCTCGTCTTCCACCTCTCTTACCAGACTTTTGTATCTCAAACGTTTCTTCAAGAGTACATCCAATGTTTTAGGCACGATGCCCCTTCTTTTTTCGCAGATATTGTATCCGAGTTCTGGAACTCTGTTGTTGGAGTCTGGGCAGCATTTGCAGAGAACGGTTTCGGCCGAGATGTTCCGGGTCAGCATCAACATCGGGAACATGGAGGTGAAGTCAACTTCTACGACATCGGTGTGAAAGCCGAGTTTAGGTTCGAATATGAAGCCTCCGCGGTCTGCGACAAGTAGTTCCCATGCGGTCTTGAAGGATTCCGGCTCATTCTTCTTCCAAGGAATAAGAGTGCCGTCTCTCCATGCGGTGTAAAGCTGCAGAGAGGACATTATGGTTCCGATAGACGCTCTGGCAGCTCGATGGAGAGGTACTCTGCAAGTCCTTGAAACCTCAATAAGTCCTTCTAAGCCGCAGGCAGTGTAAATGAACGTGTTGTTCACGTCGATGTGGACTCGACCGACGAGTTCTTGCATGGGCGCTTTGTGGTAAACTCGTCCATATGAGAAAAATGTTGTTCCTTGTCCTTTGTTGACTTTCAAGGGAACGTCGTCTCTGCTCAAGACGAAGCTGTTTAGGACGTTGTTTGCAAAGGCCCTATGGGTTAGATAAGGGAAAAAAAACGAATCTCCGCCTTCCGTAAAAATAATGTCTGGATCCTCTTCCTTGACGGCTTTGACCAACTCCATAATCTTCTCTGCTTCGCTTCCTTTTTCAATCATAAAGGTTTTGTCGCCAGACTCCAACGATATACAGTCTATCTTGTCGGTCAGCTTAGGTGAAAGACCTTCTTTTCGCACGTTCACTCTGAGCCACAAAGAGCGCAAAGTTGGAACATGATAGTCAACGTTTTCAACCGAGTCGAGCGTTTCATAGTAAAGCGTTTTTCCGGAGTCAATGACCAACACGTGTGCCAACGGAAAGACATCCTTGTCGTACAGGTACGCCTGTGAAACTGGGACATCAACATTGTAGAAGCGAAACTCCTTGCCCGTGCTTAGACTGTGCAGTTCCCGTGCAAAACATGCAGTTCTTGTGTAATCGTTTATGCTGATCTCCAAGACTTTTTCTTTGAAAGCCTTCATGAAGTCTGCGTTCTTTTCAACAAAACGCCACTCGGCAACCCAGCTTGCGGTTTCAACCTTATCTATTAACTGTTTAAGGGCTGCCGGATTCCCAGAAACGTAGATTTTTGACGTGAATTTATCAATGAGCCTGACTCGTTCTCCATTCTCTGCAATAAGCCAAACCGTAACTTCATCCGGGCCTGAAGGGTAAACGTCAAACAGCCAACCTCGAACGGTGTTAAGTTTGACAAAGTTTTTTTTCAAGCCGCTCAAGGTTTTCTGATATCTCCGTGAGCTTCTTCTGCTGACTTAACAAAACAGCCATGAACATCGCTTCGATGAGTATAGGCCTTGTCGCCATGCTGCCTGCCGACGCGTACATCCTGCATGCGTTCATCATTTTATCGAAAGCTTCAAGGTCTCTGTCTCGCAAGGCCCTTCGAAACCCTTCCCAACTGGCTATCTCAGCTTCCAACGCTTGCCTATATGATGGAACAGTTCTTCCCAAAACCTGCACCTCCCTGAACACAGTTTGAAGAGGCTTGATATACCGTGAAATCTTTGGAGAAGGGATTGATGCTGGGATGGTCTTCTAATGCAAAAGTGAAAATCCTACCCTTCCTTCTTAACCTGATCAAAACATTGGACTTTCCGAACAAAACGGCCTCAAAAAACAGCTCCATTCTGGATCGTTTTTTTGGAAGATAGATGACCACTACAACCGCCTGTTTTTCAGATGCAATCTGAGACAGTTTGGTGCAGACTTTCATGAAAAGTTCTCTGGCCTCAACTGTAGGGACATCGCGATCTGAAAACAAGGATGAGATGTCTGAGACGATTAGCAAACGGGCCCGAGTTTTTCGTAGAACAAAACACAATTTTTCTAAGACAAGTGATGAAAGCTGGTGGGCAGTGAAAGCCCTTGACACATAAACCTTTTCCATGGCAGTCTTGGGATCTAGACCGTATTCGCGCGCAATTTCAGCAATCGAATATGGGCTGAACCTGTTGCCACCGTCCACGAAAACGGTGGAAGACGATAAACCGCCCCACTCAATCGGAAGTTGAGTTTGCACTGACAAGACAAAAGACGTGAATGAAGCCGCGTTGCCGCGTACAACAACAAAGTCTCCAAGCTCAAACCCTTGGAAAAAATCGTCTAACGTGGAAAAACCGAGGGAAAGACGTCTGGGCTTGTTAATTGACAAAATAGACATGCGCGGCTTCCTCAATCGAATGGAAGACCGCAGGGAAAGCAGATAAGTATTCGCTGGAAAGGTGCTTCGCAGAACCTGGGGAGAGGCGGGTTAAAGTAAAAACCGTCATGAAAAGGGAAACGTAAACATTCTTAAAACCAATGGGCAATAATGCCTTGTGGCTGGACAGATGAAAAAACCGCAGTTTGACTTTGTTGACAAGACAAACATGAGTCTTCTAACCGATTTTTATGAGTTGACGATGTGCGCGAGTTATTTTGAAAATAAAAGAAATGAAACTGCAACCTTCGACCTGTTCATAAGAAAACTGCCGCCGAACAGATCTTACTTTATTTTCGCCGGGCTTGAACAGGTGCTACTTTTCATCGAGAAAATGAGGTTCAACCAAGAGCACATCAATTACCTGAAAGAGAAACGACTAAGTGCAGAATTCCTGAAGTACCTAAAGGGTTTCAGGTTCACTGGGGAAGTGTGGGCGGTTCCCGAAGGAACAATAGTCTTTCCTGAAGAGCCACTCATCAGGGTGACGGCGCCGATAATAGAAGCTCAGCTCATTGAGACCTTCATCCTCAACACGGTGAACCTTCAAACCATGATTGCCACCAAAGCTTCGAGGGTTGTCTGCGCGGCGAATGGAAGATCCGTTGTCGAGTTCGGGTTGAGAAGGACGCAAGGGACAGACGCTGGAATGAAGGCTGCGAGGTGTAGTTACTTAGCAGGGGCTGATGGGACTTCGAACGTTCTGGCCGGCATGAAATACGGTATCCCCGTGTATGGAACGATGGCCCATTCCTACGTAATGTTCTTCGACAGGGAAATAGACTCGTTCAGAGCCTTTGCAAAAACATTTCCGCAGAATTCAACTCTCCTGATAGACACTTACGACGATTTGAAGGGTGCAGAAAACGCAGCTATTGTTGCAAAAGAACTTGAGAGAAATGGCTACAGGCTTAACGCGGTTAGGCTGGACAGCGGGAACCTTGTTGACTTAAGCGGGAAGGTTAGGGATCTCTTGGATGATCATGGGTTGAACTACGTGAAGATATTCGCAAGCGGCGACTTGGACGAATACGTCATTGAAGACCTCGTGAGAGAGGGGGCAAGAATCGATGCCTTCGGCGTGGGAACGAGGATGAGCACTTCTCTGGATAGACCTTACGTTGACGTCGTGTATAAGTTGGCGGGGAAGGTCGAAGGAGGAGATTTTGTTCCCACGATGAAACTGAGCAAAGGAAAGGTCACCCTGCCAGGAAAGAAACAGATCTTTCGGCGAAGAGACGAGGATGGAAGATACGTCAAAGACGTTGTGGGCTTGGAGGATGAAAAGATTAGCGGTGAACGGCTTCTGAAGAAAGCAATGGAACACGGGCGAATAGTGGGTGAAATGCCCACGTTGGAGGAACTGAGGAAGACGGCGCTGAAGAATTTCTCAGAGCTTCCAGAGAAGTACAAGGAGTTGCGGAAGGCCGCCATGTATCCTGTCGAGCTTAGCAGGAAACTGATGGCGATTGAGAAGCAATTGGCAGATCGACTTAGACGTTAGGAAGATGCTCTCATCTTGGTAGAAGAAGAGATGGGTCCTTCAGTTTAGAGAAAAAAAGCTGGTGATGTGTTCAATTAGTAGTATGGGCTGCATGGTCTCAGCTTCAAGCTGACTCGGGCTTGCTGGACCTTTTCGCCTTAGGATTTGGTCGAAAGGGGGGAGAGGGGTGGGGGAGATTAGACTATCGGTGTCGGTTCTTCGAGTTTTCTCAGAAAGGGACGCAACGGTGAGTGGTGAACAGTCTCTACAGGCATGTCGCTTCTGGTTGTTCCTGGTGTGCCTATTTTTCTGCATATGAGGTTAAGCGAGTCTTCTGTGAAGTTTAGCAAGCCTTGGCCTTCAGTTGTCAGTTTGTATACTTTCCTCGGTCTTTCTGTGCTCATGTTCCATTCGCTTTTTACGAATCTCTTTTTCTCCAGTGTTCCTAGGAGGGGGTAGATGGTGCTTGGTCCGAAGTACATTCCGAAGGTTTTTCGGAGTTTTGTGATTATCTGATAACCGTGCATGGGCTGGCCGTTTAGGAATTGCAGTATGATCAGGTCCAGCAGGCCTTTCATCAGTTTGGCCTGAACTTCTTTTGTGTTGTTTACCATGGTTCGTTCCTTCTTTTGTGTTTGTTTGTCCAACAGTTTTGTTGTTGGACGTGGATACGATATGTCCTGTCTATGACATATCTTGAATCTTTATAGATGCTAAACGGCGATATAAAGGTTCATGCTTACTCAAGACATAAGAAAGCATATTAGGGCATATTGAGAAAGCCTAATCGAACGTAATTCTAATAAGCCCAAGCATGAACCAGTACAGAATGAGACACAATAAGAACGTGAAGGAATTGGCGGACGCTTACAAAGGGGAACTTGTACAACGCATCACCAGAAACCTGCTTGACATCCAAATGCTGAGGCTTATCCAAACCCAACCAATGTGGGGCTACATGATAAAGAAACAGGCAGAAACAAAATTCGGCGTAAAACTTAGACACGGAGCACTATATCCGCTGCTTAATGCATTAGAGCGTGAAAGCTTCCTAACAAGCCAGAGCCAACGGCAAGGCGGGAGAACACGGAAAGTGTATACCATAACTAGCAAGGGACAGCAATACCTAGAAGCGTACAACAACGTTCTGAAGGAACAACTTCAGCGTCAAGATTTGAAGTGAGGTTTTTTCTTTCGAGACCATGGTTGTCAGGACTTATATAGAACCAATGTCTAAGCTGAAACTATGAGTTCCAAAAAGACCCAGACCAAATCAAAGAGCATCGTTGAGGAGCTAGGCAAAAGAAGCCAAGAATGTCAGGAATATGTTAAGAAATCCTTGTTGTCAGAAAGAATTGAACACAGAGAGCTTCGGCAAGCACTCGAACACTACTTCTCATATTGGAACGATTTTACCCACCCTGGAATTTTTTCTATAGCCTGCGAAGCCGTCGGAGGAGACCCAGCCAGCCAAATAGAAGCCCAAGCTGCCATGGCCATGCTCGCAGCAGCGTTCGATATACACGACGACATAGTTGATGGTTCCAAAAACAAACACGGCTACCCCACAGTCTTTGGCAAATATGGAAAAGACATTGCGCTCCTGCTAGGGAATGCGTTCATGATAGACGGGTTCACACTAATGGGCAAAGCAGCTAGCAGAATGCCTCACGAGATATCCAGCGAAATATTTTCTATCCTGAAAACCTCACTTTTCGAAGTTGGAAACGCTCATGCTTTGGAATTGTCTCTGAGGCGGAGGTTGGACGCTTCTCCTGCGGAATACATGGAGATATTGGAGAAGAAGGCGGCAAGCGTCGAGGCGGACATGCATGTTGGAGCTCTATTTGGAGGAGGAAACTCTAAAGATGCCGGGGCGTTGGCACGATTCGGAAGAATTCTGGGAACGCTGGCCACGTTAAGAGAGGAATTCATAGACATTTTCGAGGCCGAAGAGATGAATCAACGAATTAAAGCCGAGACTTTGCCCCTTCCTGTGCTGTACGCCTTTCAAGACACTGAATCAAGGAAAAAAATAGAAGAAATGGTGGACAGAAATCCACTTACCAGCAAGGACATCCAAGAGCTACTTGACATTGTGCTATCTTCAGAATCAGTACTGAAGCTGCGAAAGCATATGTCCGATCTAGTGACCGAAGCCAGCAAACAAGCAACTAACGTTCAAAATGAACGGATCAGAATCCTCTTAAGAAGACTGGCCGCAACAACCCTTGAAGACTTATAGGTTTTATGGCCGAAATATCCTTACTGGGACTTTTCGTTTCCTGACCTTCATCTCAATCCCTCACTATAATATGTGTAGAACACATCTACTACTTAAGATTTGTTGTTGAACATGAATACTGTTACAAGGTTAAGAAATTTTTTATGTATGGAAAACATTCCTATGTAATGGGTCGCCCCGCCTCATGCAGCTAGCTCGAGTATTTAAAACGAGAATCCCTGCCAAGCGATTCGCTCCGGCTCTCATTCTAGTGTTCAACAGCATTGTATGGTACACGTTGACTTATAGTGTGTTCAGCGATTATGTCCAGCACGATCATCTGTTGATATTGGGAGTGTATTATGCGGGGGTAGCTTTTGCAGCAATTTTGGGAGCGTCACTTTTTCGGCGTTCAAGAGAAGAGTTTCTCTCCTTATGGATGCTTCTTGGGGCAGCTATGACCGCTTTATTGCCTATAGTTGCTGGCAATAGCATTTCAATCAACATCTTGGTCGCGCTTCTGTTTGGGGTTTCCGCGGGCGTTGGTCTTCCATCATGCCTCGCGTACTTCGCAGACATAACGAATGTCGAAAACAGAGGAACATATGGGGGGATTGTTTGGATCACTATTGGTTTCGGTTCCCTCGCACTTGGCTTGTTGATGGGCCCACTTGGTGCATCCCAAACGTTCGAAGCGCTTGCTTTGTGGAGGTTCTTCGGTTTCGTGGCATTTTTCTGGTTATCGAGAGTTCAGGGAAAGATTTCACCTTCTTCTGTTGTTCCCTCGTACCGGTCAATACTCGGCAGAAGAGACATGGTCCTCTACCTGCTTCCCTGGATAATGTTTACATTGGTGAATTTCACTGAAGCACCAATACTCCAAAATTCGTTGGGATCCAATTATACTACTGCTTTATCCATTGAATTTGCGATAGCAGGTTTCTTTGCAGTAGTAGGCGGGATATTGGCAGACATCATAGGCCGGAAACGAGTAGTTATAGCAGGTTTCATCCTCTTAGGTATCGACTACGCTGCCTTCGGCCTTTTCTCTGATACTCAAGCAATTTGGTACGTGTATACGGTGTTAGATGGCATTGCTTGGGGGATGTTTGCTGCGGTTTTCCTCATGACCTTGTGGGGAGACCTCGCTGGCAACAACCAGAAGGAGAGATACTATCTCCTTGGAGGTCTTCCTTATCTTCTCGCTTCTTTTCTTTCAGAGATCGTGACAACATTTCTCACGTTTATTCCAGCCTCAACTGCATTCTCGCTGGCAAGCTTTTTCCTGTTCGCGGCTGTGTTTCCACTGATGTACGCCCCTGAAACCCTTTCAGAGAGGCGAATCAAAGAAATGGAACTGAGGAATTATCTTGAGAAAGCAAAGAAAGTCAAGGGAAAATATGCCTGAGAAGCGTGCAAAAGAATATGTAAAATGTTTTTCAAGCAATTGATCGTGTCAGTACATATCCATTGGATTTCGCGATATTTCCTTAGAGGACCAAAGCCACTATTAAGAACAGAACGTGAAGAATATTAGGCAAAAGCCTTATTGGAACCTCAGATGACCAGTTCTGAAGGAGAGAAGCCATGTTTTTTCATTTGATATTGACAACTGCCTGCAATATGCAATGCACGTACTGCTACGGTGAGGCTTTGGAAGATGTTGATGAAGATTTCTCAGGTTTTGATGTTGATTACTCGCTGCCCAGGAAGATAAGCTACGACATTAGTCTGCTCAAGAAATTCTGCGAACAAGACAATGACTGCGTTTTGACTTTCTATGGTGGAGAACCCTTGCTTTGCACTGAGGAAGTAAGAAGAATAATGGATGAGGTCAAGGTCAAGCATTTCATGATTCAGACAAACGGATTGCTACTTGACAGTTTGGAACCAACGTACCTCAATCGTTTCCATACGATGCTTGTTTCCATAGACGGAAGTGAAGCGCTAACAGATTATTATCGGGGAAAAGGGACTTTTCAAAGAGTCCTTGAAAACTTGAAATTGATTAGGCGGAACGGTTTCAAGGGCGAGTTGATTGCCAGAATGACGGTTATGGAACATACTGATATATACAGACAAGTCATGTGGCTTCTGAACAACAGGGACTTTTCATTTTCTTCTGTCCATTGGCAGTTGAACGCGGGTTTCTGGAAAAACGACTTTGAACGGAGAGATTTCAGAAGCTGGAGTGAAAGCAGCTACAATCCCGGCATCGAAAAACTGGCAAGGTTTTGGGTTGACCAAATGGAAGAAAAAGGTGTTGTTCTCAAGCTCTACCCGTTTCTCGGCATCGCCCAATCCCTTCTCTATCACGAAAAGCCCAGCTTACTCCGCTGTGGGGGAGGGTGGATGAATTATGCCATTCAGACAGATGGTTACATCGTTCCCTGTCCGACGATGTGGGGAATGAAAGACTACTATCTTGGACACGTCTCCACTGCAGATCCTCTAAACCTGAAAAAAGTCCACATTAGCTTGCCATGCATAAAGTGTAGCGCCTTCAATCTGTGCGGAGGCAGATGCTTATACGCCATCGTTACTAAACGTTGGAAACCAGAGGCGTATGCTCACGTTTGTAACACTGTGAGAAACTTGATACAGACTATTTCTTCGCAAATGCCCAGGATAGCAGAACTCATCAAGATAGGGAAAGTCAGATTAAACGATTTTGAATATGTGAAATACAATGGATGCGAAATAATCCCATGAGTTTTTATTGCATCAACTAAATCACTTTCGTTTTCTAAAGTGGGCAAGACCGTCCTTCTGCAGTACATATTCAAAGCCACGCGCGCGAGAAAGAATCCTCCATTGGCATTTAGCGCGCGCGTTAAGAACCTACTTCATGCATTTCTAGAGAGTCACCAAAACAGCAGAAGACGAGAAGTCAACCAAGAAAGGGTTATGGATAGTGTTGGTTGTAGTGTTTTGCCATTATGGAAAGGTCCGACAAACCTACGTTGCCATTACTGTTTATGTCTGCGTTGGGGTTCCATTTGGCGTCTCCCGGATATGTGTTAAAGGCCTTTGTAAGCCGAGACAAGTCTGACAGGGAACACCTAAAGTCGCCGTTAATGTCGCCTGGAATAGTAACTGTCACCACGTCGCCTGTGAAGTTGTTGTCTAGAGTGTTTGTCTCGCCAGGCACTGGCCAAGCGTAGGCACTTATCGTGTAGTTTCCATAGGCAAAGCCAGTGGTGTTCCAGTCAAAGGTTATCGTCGTGTTCTGCCTAACGTCCAAATTGACCAGATTGGAGCCGATGGCGATTGGAGTTTGTAGGGTGGGAGGGATTGAAGTCCAAGAGTGAGTGGTAGCGTTGTAGTATGTAGTTTGAGTAGCATATGACGTCACGTTCACCGCGCTTTCATTGTAGTCGCCAACGTTCGCGACAGTTACGTTCACTGCCACAGTGAAGTTCTGACCGACTGTCGGCATCGGTGCGCAGCCTGTCTTGGACGTTGTCGCGTTCGTCACAGCCACATCATCTACAGAGCTAAAACAATAAACACTATGGTCCCACGATCCTATGTAGACTTTGCCATCCGCCACAGCAGGAGAAGAAACCACCGCAGCTTTTGTCGTGTAGTTCCATAGTTTTGCTCCCGTAGACGAATCCAAACAATAAACATTATCATCCTCCGATCCTATGTAGACTTGGCCGTCCGCAACAGCAGCAGCATTAAACACCGGAGCTTTTGTCGTGTAGTTCCACAGTTTCGCTCCCGTAGAAGCATCCAAACAATAAACACTACCCTCTTCAGATCCTATGTAGACTTTGCCATTTGCAACAGCAGGAGAAGAAAACACATTGTAGCTTGTCGTATAGTTCCATAGTGTTTGGTTTGTGGTTGGTGCGTTTGAAGTGGAGTATCCGGAGTGACTCGAATCATGATGAAACATGGGCCACCAGTCAACATCAGATTGTGTTATGAAGTCATTATCTTGCTCTATTGGTGCTGTTGAACCGTCAGCCCGTATGTAAATGGTTCCGCTTGCCCGAACTGGCTGAATGCACGACAATAAGCTAAACATGCTCAATACGAGCAGTATCGACGTTATTCCAGAAACTATCTTCCTGAACACCTTCCTTTCCCCATATATGTATAGGTGGAAGTGGTAGATAATACTTATGAAAGAATGTTTCATGGACAATAGGGGTACAACGTCTCCTCAAGGCCAAGAAGAATAGCGCGCGCTCGGCGTGTTTAGGGGCAGGCAGACAAGCAAAATCTGGCATGAAGCTACATGGATAATGATCGAGTTAGCCTAACTAGATTCGACTGGAAATATTTTCCTTTGGATGCCGTATTGGAAAACCATTTGTTTGCACACTTCCTATGTACTCAGAGGTCTCCCGAAACGCAGCAAAGAAAATGCTCATACATAGCAAAAAGATATATCGCCAATGCTAAAGAAATAGTTTAGGTTCGGGAAAGTCCGGTGAAGGATCCAACGCACTCTTTCTCTTCAGATTCTATTGATGGAAGTTTACTATGCCTAAACAGCAGACATAGGGTCAAAGACTTCAAGATGACTATCAATTGCTTGGCTTTGGACTATGATGGAACAATAGGTCCGCTTGGTCTTTCAAGAAGCGAATCAAGAGTCTCCGTGGAAACACAAGCAGTACTTCGAAAAATAAGCAAGCTCATTCCAATCATTATCGTTACCACGAAGGATCTTTCGTTTGTTGAACCAAGAACGCCTTTTGCTTGGGCATGGTCAGCAGTGGGTGGACTGGAGAGGAAGATAGGCGACATTACTCAGAAAAGATATGGCTTTGAGCACAAATTGAGAAATGTTTCAGTAGCCATCGAGTATGCAAAATCGCACGTGACTCTTTCTGGAGTTGAAATTGAAGAGAAACGTGACATGAGTCACCGTCCACTTGCCTTCTGTTTGGACTGGCGTCGGGCCGAAGACCCTCTGGCAGCGATGGAAGAAGTGCATGTGATCGTGGATTACTGCAAGTCGCTAGGCTTGAAGCTGGTTAACTATGAACATCAGCCTTTCCTTGATGTATACCCAATGTCTATTGACAAGGGCTTAGCCCTTAAGGAGATGTTGAAAGAACTGAAGCTGAAAAGGGGAATTCTCTACTTGGGAGATTCGGAAGCAGACAACCCTGCATTTGCAATGGCAGATGTTGGTATAGGAGTAGTCGATAGGGAGAGTTACGGGCAAAGTCTGGTCTGCGACTACTTCGTGAAGTTTGAAGACGTTTCTCCCTTTCTAGGCAGGCTTCTTGAGAATCAATTCTTGTTCGAATCTGTCTTTCCTATGATATGGATGGATGTCAAGGGACGAGGTAGATATGCATAAGAGAATTGGAGTTCTCATGTATCAAACGAGCACTAGCAAGGGTCAAGAACTCGTTGCGCAGCGAATGGTCCGGGATTTTATTTCTCTAGGGCACGAGGCTTATTTGATCACCAGCGTTTTTCACGACGGAGTAGAGGTCATTTCCTCCGAGAATTTGACAGAGGGGAAAGGCTATATTTTTGTGGACGACCAGGAGTTGGGAATTCCAGTTATTCGCGTGGCTAGCTACATTGTGAAATGGCCCCGTCGTCGTATCAGCTTTCGAGATTTTGTTCCGGTCTTGGAAGACATTGTGGATGAGTTCAAGCTGAACGTACTTGTAACACACAGTACTCTCTGGAACGGGCCGGAGGAAGTCGCCAAATTCGTTTCTTGGAGACGATACATGAAAGATTTAGGAGGTTATGCGGATCCCATCGTCTTCTGCCACATGTCCCACTTTCAGGAGCCTTCAGCGAAACACTACTCTCTTGTGGAGGGAACTTTTCGAATGGCCTGGAACAGATTATCATTGTCTCAGATTCTGAAAACGGCGAATCTCGTGCTTGTCGTCACGCCAATTGAGAAGGAGGCAAAAGTGAAAATGGGGGCTGATCCAAAGAAATGCTTTCTCTTCCCAAGCGGTGTCAATGAAGAATCGTTTCTGCGATTTGCAGCGGCAGATACAGGAGATTTCGCCAAACGGCATCAAATACCAAGCAAGGCCAAATTAGTGTCCTATCTTGGAAGTCTTGAAGAGAGAAAGAATCCTATGGCTGTTTTGAAAGTTGCTGATATGCTCAAGGACAGACCTGACATCCTTCTCGTAATAGCGGGGAGGGGGGATTCACGCTATGCTGAGAGGGTCAAAGAAAAGGCGAGTCAGATGTCTAACGTTATCTACCTCGGTGAAGTGGACGAAAAGGAGAAGACATTGCTCATCAAGTCTTCATTTGCTAACATCCTTATGAGTCAAGAAGAAGCACTTGGTTTGACTCAGCTGGAATTCATGTACATGGGTATACCTGTTGTGACTTCTGGAGTCGGAGGTCAGTCGTGGCTGGTTCGAAACGGTAGAGAAGGCATACACACTAAAGGACCACAAGATGCCGTAGGCGCATCGAAGGCAATACGAAATCTCGCAGATGATCGTGACCTGTGGAACAAACTGTCTGAAAAAGCAAAGGAAAAAGCACGAAACATGACATCCTACAAAATCATTAGAGACCTAGATGACGCGATAACTGAAGAAATGGTGAAGGAGAGCGGCTTAACGCAGGTACCACACGAAACCATTTCAACCTTAGCCGAGCCGGAGCACGTTTTGAAAACATGGTCAAAAGGAAACTGGGGAGTTGTTGCAACTGACAGAAGGCTCTTCATCAAGCACGGACGCATCTCAAGAAAAGTCGCAGAAATCCCCTACAAAAGCATAGCATACATCGAACACACAAGACGATACCCTTGGAAAATCCTGCTAGCCGGATTATTGCCCGCTTTCATCCTCCTGTTGGAACCTCTGTGGCGATTCATATTCAAGCCATCGTTCATCTCATCCATTCAAACAGTGGCGAATTCAATTATAACAGCAGTTCCTCAACTTGTGTCAATCCAAACCCTTATGATTCTCATCGGTTTGATTCCGTGCCTAGCAGGCATAGCGACGTTTGCGCTTCAGGCAAGAACCGGGTTCAACCTTCACGGGTCGGGCATAAAACTCGCCTATCTTCCCCATGGATTTCGAGAAGCAATAGCATTCATAAGAAATGTGCAAGACAAGCAAAATACCCCGTACACTGAGAATGCGGAAACAAAACTGCAATGAGCGCGCGCTACGAAGCAGGCTGGCTAAACTTTGAATATGGGGAATTATACGTAGTAGAGTTTAGCCCGCACTTGTTGGTATAGATCATGAAAATTACCATCTATTACTTTGATGAGACCTTGGGGTTCATTCACGGAACCCCTCTTGTTCCAATTCAACTCGATGTGTTACCTTCAACGGATGTTGCCACTTTGAAATCGACCGTGTGCAATGCAGCAGATTTGATCGAAGATATGATGGCAATACTGAAACCGGTGGAGCTGACGCCTAGAGAGGATGAGTACTTTGTAGGTGGCAAGCGCCATGGTTGGTCTGACGATTCAGGTTTGTTGCCCTCTGAGGTGTTCGGCAGACGCAGACTTGACGAAACTGTGGGACTAGATGCACTGGAGACCAGTGAACTGGGGATGTCAATCGATATTGAATGGTTGAAGAAATGTCCTGTGTGCGGAAGCCAGAACAACCTAGCCAATCTAAAAACGGTCGTGGGATTAGACAACATACCTGATATGAACGCATATTACAAATGCTCTAACGGGAATTGCAGAGACCAGGAAGTGAAAAAACGGTTTGACGTAAGACTGGCAAAGCTATCACGAGACGTTTCTGTTTCACCTCTTCCTCTGATAACAGCAGTTTGGAATTTTGGTTCAGCTGCAGGAATGTATGGTAAGAAGACGTCGCCGCCTGCAAAGGGAGGAGCACAAGAGTGGGAAATTCCAAGGTTTTCTAGGTCAGACTTCTGTTTTTGCGGAGCAACAACCCCTTCCGACGCGTACTACTGCTGGAACTGCGGCAAGAAGAACCTGGACGTGCAGCCAAAGCCTTCAACCAAGCTTTCCCCTGATTCGGAAAACCTGCACGAACAAATCAGACTGGAAGGAAAAAGACTACAGCGAGAAACAATTTTGAACAGTTTGAAAAAGCTTGAGGAGTTGAAAGTGCGCAGTATCATCGTTGAAATGACGTTCTGCAAACGCTGCGGCGCCGAGAATGAGTCAAGTGCCACACACTGTCAAAAATGTGGAAGAGAAATGTCAAATAATCAGTCGCTCACTACTCCCAAAAAGAAACGCCCATTCTGGAAATTCTCGTGAAATGCCAGCCGCGCGTGCAAGAGACAGATAAAAAAGCGAGCCCAGCAACAGAATGAGTTCCGCGGATGATGTTACTCTAGCGGATGGGAGATGCTTCTTTGGCAAAACCGGTTTCAGAACCATTATTAGGCTCTTTTCACAAATCGGTATTGGTGATTTGCTTGTCTGTAACTCTGCGGGACGCTCAGCATCTTTGCTGGAAGAATTTCAGGAAAATCAACGAGAAGCTCGACCCTGAGCGAGGCAAGGCGTGGACACCATTCGTCATGGTAGCTGACTTGCTTGAGGAGGCTGGAGAAGCGGCTGCCGTTGTCAAGGGACTAGAGGGGTTCAAGCCTCCTGAGAAACCCCAAACAAAGGAAATGCTGGCCACCGAACTCTCGGACCTGCTCTACATAATCTTTGTGCTGGCAGAACATTACGGAATAGAACTTGAAGAATCATTCATCCAGACCGTAAACGATTACATACTGAGGTTCATCAAGTAGAACCGCATTGGAACTCGCTTGAATTCTCGTCAGCCCAGTGTCTAACCATGGATACAGTTGTTTCTCCCCAGAACGTGGTGCAATCGGAAAAAAGGAAGAGTTTAGGCTTTCTTGTATACCCCATCAGTTTCGCGGACGCGTTCCTTCACTTTCAAGCCTATGCTCTGTCCAGGCTCAGCCCTCTGAACATTCTCATGCTCAATCTGCATCGAATCGACAAGCTGCTCAAAATCTGTTGTCGGACCCTTGATGGCTATAGTGTCGCCAACGCTTAATGCGGCTTTGAGCTCAATGACTGCGACGTCGATTTTCGAGAAAAAATGCGTTATCCTTCCAATCTCAACAAACTCTTCTTCGCTCAACATTTCAACCTCCAGAAATACTAAGGTCATTCTAGTCATAAATAACTTCTCAAACGACCTCACCTGCGAGGTAAGTTGGAAAGGCTTTTACTACTTCCACATTCCTCACCTTACCTATGAGCCTCGAGGCATTCTTGACCGCTACTGGTTTGTACGCGAAATTTCGACCAACCCAAGAACCTGGAACCTTGCCAACTTCATCCACCAGTATTTCTCCGGTCCAACCTACCCAACGAAGGTTGTTTTCAAGCGAGAGCCTCTTGGCCAACGCACATGCCCGGACGCTTCTACGTTTAATCTCTGAAGAAGGCACAAAATCCTTCTCCATCTTGGCCGCAGCTGTCTTAGGTCTCACAAAGAACTTGGACACATTCACTATGTCAGGTCTAACCTCTTTCATCAACCTCAAAGTCCTTTCAAAAGCTTCTTCACTCTCACCTGGAAAACCGCAAATAACATCCGTGGCCAACGTCATGTCTGGAAACCTTGCCCTGAATGAGCTCACAAACGCTCTGAAGTCGTCGACACCATAGAAGCGTCGCATGCGCTTCAGGACATCATCGTCTCCGCTTTGAACTGGCAGATGAATGAACTTGAAGATTCTTTTGTCCTGAAACGCCTTAACCAGCCCCATCCGAATGTTCTTAGCGTTGTTTGGAGTCATCATGCCTATGCGAATTCTGAAATCCTTGTCGATCCCAAGAAGGGCGTGAAGCAATTCAGCAAGGCTGGATCCATAATCCTTGCCATAGCACGCGGTGTCCTGTGACGTAATCCAGATCTCCCGTAAACCCGACGCCAAATCCCTCTTAACCCTCTCGACGATGTCTTGAACACGGTAGCTTCTCAACCGGCCTCTAGCAAAAACCACACAGCAGTAAGCGCAAGAACCCAAACAACCGCAGCTTACCGGAACTGTGCTTGTCACCGGATTGGATTGAACTCTGGGTAGATTGAGGTCGGGCAAACCAGGGGCTTCTTCGATCGAAACAACCCTCTCGCCGTTTGAAACGCGCCTGACAACCTCAACGATTCTCTCACCCGCACCCGGACCCACGATCCCGGCAAAAGATACCTCCTTCTGCAATCTTCCGAAATTGATCAAAGGCAAACAGCCAGCAACAACCAACCTTTTTCCCGACGCGATTCGCTTCGAGATTTCAATCATCCGATTCTCAGTCGGTCCCTTAACCGCGCAAGTGTTCAAAACGACAACCTCAGCAGATGAAACAGAATCCACCAACTCGTACCCAGCACGAGCAAGGCAGCCTGCCAAGACAGCGCCTTCAGACAAGTTAGTAGAGCACCCGTAACTCTTGACAAAGACACGCAAAGTCTATCATCACATTACGTTAATTGCTTCAACAAGAAATAAAAACGTGAAGGTCACAGCCTGAAGGAATTTACAGAAACCTGAAACGGAACATACACAAGCTTTAAAAAGACTAGGAGCTGGCATATGCGCCACATATTTGCGACATATTATGCATAAGTATAAGCTCGAAAACTAGTGCTGATGATGCCTTGGAGGGAGATGAGTTGAAGCTAATCACGCTCTACGTGCCCGAGACGTATCTCAGGGCATTGGATCAGCTTGTGGACGAGAGATTTTACCCGAACAGAGCTGAAGCCATTCGGGTTGCAATCCGTGATTTGATCAATGATGAGTTGTGGCGGAGGAATCGGGTTGGCTAGAATGCATCCTGCTGAAAACGCTTTGAAATACAGCTGGCACTTTTCAGGAAACGAGGAAATTAGGCAGCCTGGCTGCTGCCGTATAGTTGTCATCGGCGTCGGCGGGGCGGGGAACAATACTGTAACGCGATTAATGGAAGCCGGCATAACATGTGCAGAGTGCATTGCAATAAACACTGATGCACTTCATCTGAGCGTGTCGAGAGCAAATCAAAAGATACTCATAGGTGAAAAACTTACTAAGGGACTGGGAGTCGGCGGCGACCCTAAGCTTGGCAAAGCAGCAATCGAGGAATCAAAGAAACGTGTCGAAGACATGCTCTCCAACGTGGACATGGCCTTCATAACAGCCGGCTTGGGCGGGGGAACCGGCACTGGCGCTGCTCCAGTAATAGCCGATATGGCGAGGAGGAAAGGTGCAATCACAGTCGGCGTGGTGACCACACCGTTCCGAATTGAAAAGGGCCGAAAGGAGTGTGCAGCGTTTGCTCTTAGTGAGATGCGAAGAAGATGCGACACAGTGGTGGTAATCGACAACAATAAGCTGATGCAACTTGTACCCCAGCTGCCAATAAGTGAAGCTTTCAGAGTTGCGGATCAAGTCCTTGCAAACATGATTAAGGGTATCGTCGAGACAATATCAACTCCAAGCCTGATTAACCTAGACTTCGCGGATTTCAAGACCATAGTCAGCCGCGGCGGAGTGGCCGTTGTCGGGGTAGGCGAGTCAGATGCGCCTAACAGAGCGGAAGAGGCGGTGCGCAACGCTTTGAGAACGCCTTTATTGGATGTCGACTATGCAGGAGCCACAGGAGCATTAGTGCACGTCACCGGCGACAATCAGATGACGATTGAGGAGGCAAATCGCGTGGGCGAAATAGTGACCGAGATGATGGACTGTAGCGCAATGGTGATTTGGGGAGCAAGGGTAAACCCGCAGCAAAATGGCAAGCTGAGAGTTACGTTAGTGATGACGGGCGTGAACTCACCTCACATCCTCAGTGGCTTCGGGACGATAGCGCCGCAACTCTTCAATCTGGAACCTCATGCGGAACCCGAAAAAACACTAAACGTGGACATAGGCCTGTACCAAATGGAAAACTGCTAGGCATCTTTTCCCTTTTCTATTTACGAGGTATGCTAGAATCTTTTCTTATTGATTTCGAGTATTCTCCGAAGTCTGATTTTCATAGGTATTGCGCTCCCAAAAGGCTGACACAGGCCTTTGCTTATCGCCTTGACAACGTCATCGACGTTTGGTTGGGCATTCACGACCGTGTAGGCGTATCCGATCTCTGGTCCGTAGTGAGCGTCGCTGCCAGCAATGCATGGCTTTGCAAGACAAGAAGCGATTCTAATGCTTTTTTTCACGGCATAGTTAAAGGGAAAAGATGAGGAATTTATCACCTCAACCGCGTCGAAGCTGGAGCTGGTGCGGTTTCCGAGGCCCCCTTTAAAAAGGCCAAAAGGGTGGCAAGCCACAGCAATCCCGCCCGCATCGTGAATTCTGTCAACGGTCTCTTGTGCGCCTAGTCTCCCAGAAACTGGCTTCTTGACGTTGAGTCCAACGATGTGTCCATCTGTGCTTGAAACTTCAATTCCCGGTATGATGAACAGGTCTGTCTTAGCCGCAATCTTCAGTGCGCCGTCAAGCCTGTCATGATCCGTTATCGCCACTCCATTCAAACCGCGTTTCTTCGCGTAGAAAATGAGGTCTTCGAGCGTAATAAGTGAGTCAGCCGAGTAGCGCGAGTGCACATGCATGTCAATGTTCAATGGCAAGAGTTCACGGCCCTTGGATTTCAGTCAGCTTTCCCTGAGTTGGATCTGATTTCTTCCAACTTTTTAGCCAGTTCTTCTTCGTCAGCATCTATCTTCTTAAACAGAGGACTCGGCCTAGATATTCTCTGACCTGGTGTCAGCGGTTTCAGAGCTTCATTCCACTCCATTTCATGCACGACCCCTGGCAGTTGCAAAGCTTTCCAGATTTGTTCAGCCGCACTTGGGACAAACGGAGCTGAAACTATGGCCAGCGCCTTGGCAATCTGCGCTGTCACGTTGAAGATGTTTGCAGCCTTGCTTCGGTTCTCCTTGATGAGTTTCCAGGGTTCCTTTTCGTTCAGGTACTGGTTTCCAAGGCGGCTGATGCTTATCATATGGTTTGCAGCAGCTTGAATCCTGCAATTCTCAATTTCATCGGCCACGGTTTCCACTTTTTCCTTGAGTGCGGCTAGGGTTTTCTCAGCATCTTCATCGGGCAGTTCAAGTCTTGGAATTTCACCGTTGAACTGTGTGCAGATGAAGGTCAACGTTCGGTGAACAAAATTGCCGAAGGTGTCGTTGAGGTCGCCGTTGACTTTTTCGATGAATTGTTTCCATGAGAAGTCCGAGTCCTTAGTCTCAGGCCTCGTTGACATCAGATAATATCGCCAGTAATCTGCTGGGAAAAGCTTCAACGCTTCGTCGCTCCATACGCCGATTCTGTGGCTTTTCGAGAGCTTTTCGCCCTCAAATTGGAGAAATTCAGTGGTGGAAACGTTCCAAGGGAGGTTGTATTTTTCGCCTGAGGCCAGCAGTAGCGCTGGAAGAATTATAGTGTGGAAGGGAATGTTGTCTTTGCCGATGAAATAAAGGGTCCTGGCTTTTTCGTCGAACCAATACTCCCTCCATTTGCCTGGCTCAGGGCTGTTCTTGAAATACTCGATGGTTGCTGAGACGTATCCAAGGACGGCTTCAACCCACACGTAGACGCTCTTGCCTTCTGCTCCTGGAAAAGGCGCTGGGATTCCCCAGCTGACGTCTCTTGTCACCGCTCTGGGCTTCAAACCTTCTCCCACCATGTTCAAACTGAAGTTCCTGGCGTTGTCAGGCAACTGCTCATTGCTCTTGAGGTAGCTGCTGATTTCCTTTGAGAACTTTGGCAGATCGAAGTACCAGTGTGTGGTCTTTCTTCTTATCGGGGTACTCTTGCAGATTGCGCAGTATGGTTCAATCAGAAGGGTTGTCTCAAGCAATCGTCCGCAGTTTTCGCATTGGTCTCCGCGGGCGCCTTCATAGTGGCAGTATGGACACTTGCCTTCGACATACCTGTCTGGAAGAAAGCGGTCACAGTTTTCACAGTAAAGCATCTCCGTTTCCTGTGTGAAAATGTAGCCTCTATCGTAGATTTCCGTCAGATGTCTTTGCACGAATTCCTTGTGCACAGGGTTTTCTGTTCGTGTGTAGTTGTCGAAGGATAGCCCCCATTTCTTGAACAGCTCCACGATCTTGGCATGGTTCTCGTCGGTCAGCTGTTTCGGTGATATACCGCGTCTGACGGCTTCAACTTCTGTCGGCGTCCCATGCTCATCCGAGCCACTTACCATCAGCACGTCTGCGCCTTTCAACCTGTAATACCTAGCAAGAACGTCAGCTGACAGACATTGCATGACCGTGCCTAGGTGAGGAAGGTAGTTCGCATAAGGCCAAGCAGAGGTAACCAAGATCCTTTCAGTCTTCAAAGTAGCTTATCCCCGCCCAACGTTTGGTAAGAGATTGCAAGATCTATTACTTATGGCGTGCGTTTTTCATCCACTTTTTCCCAGTGGGAAAATCTTATAAAAAGGATGTTTGCATAATGCAGCAATGTGCTGTCGGTTCTGGCATCCTTGATTCCAACAGATTTGGTTGGCTTGGTTCTACTCATCGTAGTGCTTGTCATTCTGTGGATAATCGTGTCAATCCCTGCGTACTTGGCTGGGAAGATAGTTACCGGTGGGAAATCAACGTTAGGAGAGGCCATGGCTGCAACGGTACTTGGGCCCATCGTTTATATCATAGTGAGGTTGGGCATAGACTTCTTTCTTGCTGGCGTTCTAGGAGGGGCAGCGATTATCATAGGTTACGTCTTAGCGTTCTTGGCTTGGATATGGGTTTACAAGAGCATATTTAAGACGGGTTGGCTTGGAGGCCTTGCAATTGCGATTCTGGCCATAATTGTGTTTGTGATATTCAGCTTGATAGTAGGCGCTCTTTTCGGCCTTTTCGTTTCCGTTCCATCTTTGCAAACACTATGGTAGAATGTTGAGAAATCGACAATTTTGGGCGTTTTGCATCCTATTTGCTTCGGGCTTGATGTTATTTGCCGTGTTGTGCTTTTCGCAACTGTTTATCTTGAAGAGGAATTTGCGAATGAACCTCTTATGTTATTGGTCATCAATCTTACTGCTTCACACACGTTAAATAGGTCGGCTTCATTAGTTTCCATTTGTTATGGCGGTGTACCGACCCGAATGATAGACGTGTTGATGTGGCTTCTTTGGTTCATTTTCGGTGCGTACAGCTTCTGGTTTGTGACGCGGGCCAAGAGACCACAGCCTCTGACTCTGGACGAGCTTGTCATACTCTGGAAGATTCACAAACAGCAGGCAAGATGCGCTGCCCCGCTCTCGAGGGTGAAGCCCGTTATTGACTCGCATACGAACGAGTTTTCAGGTTTCACATGCGAATGCGGCTATCAGTATGTGTCAAAGCGCTTAATCCTTCAGAAACGTGCCCTCGACCAAAATATGTTTTTTGCAAAATCGTTCGGCTCAGCGGAAAGATCGCAGCTTCTGAAGACTTAGGACTGGCCCTGACGGGTTTGGCTCAACTCAAGAACGTCACCCGAACACCGAATCATCAAGTCATGCTTGGGCTCGTTTTCATTAACATGTTTCAGGATGTCCAGTCTGTTCAGGAAAGCCGTAACCAAGTCGTCTACAAGAACTTCCTGCATTTCCTTCGTGAGCATCTTTATGTCTAGCTTCAGAGCTTTACACATCTTGTTGGCAATAGCTTTTCGCTGTTTAAGGGGGATATTCTGCCTCAACAACTTTCCTCCGTTTTCACTCAATAAGGCAGCTAGCACTTTAATTGGCTTATGAAAACAGAATATGAATCGCCGATTAAGATGGCAGCTTCAGGGCTCATGAAGCTTTCCCTATTCTTGTCCAACTCCAGTGCTGAATAGACAAAGTATCAAGCGAAAGACGACAAGACTTCAGGCCGACAGCGTCACTACATCTCGAGTATTCAACGCGCTTCATATGCATTAAGCGCCTATCCATGCGTCTGGATTCTGATACCTGACCTTGACAGCTCCATTCCAGATTATGTCCGCCAAGGCGAGAAAATCGCTACTTGAGAGTCTTTTCTTGTTCATTTCCAGACACTGATAGACTCATTCGTGAATAACAATATTAACGAAATTTCAAGCATCCAAATATGTCGAAAAACGATACGTTGCATCATCCTCAAGACTCTTTCTACTTGATCTTCTGTCCAGTCAAACTGGTCAATATTTCTCTCATTGTGGAAGCAGGAGCGTTCGACCTAATTCCCCGCGAGCTGAAATGTGTGAGGTCGGCTTGGAAGTTTCGCTCTTTCAAGGTTTCGACCACCTTTCTTACAGATGGGACTGGAAGGTTCAGAGAATCGCACAGTTTATCTACTACGTAGTAGGTGATAGGCGCTTCAATCTCAGTCTTTATGACGGTTAGCATCTTCTGTATTCTCTGTGCGCTTCCAAGTCTTCGCTGATAGGCTTCGTTATCCATGAGTTTAACGAATTGTGCATTCCATAGTCCGCCAAGCCAAAGAGGGCCAGTTATGTTGAGTTTTGAACCGCACTCTGGGCATATTTCAGAACGTCCCACCGCAAACATGTTGCTCTCTCTTTCCCTGTGAAAGCATTTGAAGCAGTGCCGCAGGTACCCCATGTTCCTGATGCTTTCATCAGCCATCTTGGCGCCATAGTGCACGGTTGCGTAGATTCTGATGTAATGCTCTGCTCTGTGACTGAAAACCACGTCTATGCCGATGTCCTGCCTTGCCGCCGTCATCGCCAAGCAGCCGGCTAAGAGCCTGACAGCCAATTCATGGCAGTACTCAGTCCGTAAAGGCTTTCCTCCATACTTTCTTACGCAAGCTCGTGGATGTACTCCGCACAGGGGCGCCATGTCCGTTGCAGTCAATGCTAGGAGTCCTCCGTCGCGCAGGGCTCGGACGGCGGAGTCCAGGAAGCGCACTGGAGAGCCGAACGGATCGATGTCTGTCGCATCGAACCTCCTGTGGGGGGCGCTGTAGCTGCTTAGAAGATGATTTGCTTCGCCATGCTTCACTGTTGCCTTCGATGTCAGTCCGTTTGATTTCACGTTTAGGTTGGCGAGGTGGAAAGCTGCTTCGCTTATGTCGTTCATCACTACCTTTCTGACCCCTCGTACTTCAGCAGCAAAGCGGATGCCTCTCAGCCCGGTGCCGGTGAGAGGCTCGCAAACCGTGATTTCGTGGTCTGCCATCCTCTGGTATGCTTGTAGTGCCAGAACAGCCAGGTCACGGTTGAATTCCATGACTGGGTTGTAAAACACTGGGGCTTTTGAGGGAGCGTAGTCGGAGGGCATCGTTGTAAATGCTTCAAGCTTGGGGACGAGTGCTTCAACTTCGCCTTCTTTGACCGTTTCTGTTGGAAAGCTGGGCTTCAAGTCCTTGTTGAGCATGATTTGATTTTTTCCTGTTCAAGAGTACGAAAAGCCCTTTTAGGCCAATATTAGACTTCTGGTTGGAGAGGTGCCCCATTGAAAAAGAGGCTGTTGTTGTTAACTGGTAGTCCTGGGGTGGGTAAAACGTCTGTTCTGCTACGAGTCGTCGAGTCCTTGAGGACCAAAGGTTACAGTGTAGGCGGCATGGTGAGCCGTGAAGTTCGAGTCGACGTTGCCAGAGTGGGCTTCGAAATCCTTGACCTGAACTCGGGCAGGAAGGGTTGGCTTGCTCATGTTGCTCAAGAACAAGGCCCTCAAGTTGGCAGGTACAGAGTCAATATTGAAGATCTTGAGGGCATAGGCGTGGGAGCCATAATGGACGCTGTGGCGAGATCTGATGCTGTTGCCCTGGACGAAATCGGGCCTATGGAGCTTCACTCTCAAAAGTTCAAGCAGGCTGTCCGACAGGCTGTTCAGAGTTCGAAGCTTATGGTGTGCGTCGTTCATTGGAAAGCTACGGACAGTCTTCTGGCCGAAATAAGGGGAAGACCCGACGGTGAAGCTTATGTCGTGACTCGCGAGAACAGGGAGAACTTGCACGCACAGGTGGTGAAGGAGGCTCTTGTTTTTCTTTCTGGGCCGTCTGAGAAAAAAGCATTATAGCTCTTATGCTAGATAGTTTTCGAGAGAACAGCATGTTAGTTGCGGGTGTCGACGATGCGGGACGCGGCGCAGTGATAGGGCCGTTGGTCATCGCTGGGGTTCTTGTCAGAGAAGGAGACTTGCTGAAGCTCAAGGAGTTGGGCGTCAAGGATTCAAAGCTGCTGTCACCTCACAAACGTGAGGTCCTTGCCGCTGAAATTAGGAGAATTGCCGACCGCTTCAACGTCGTGAAGCTTTCACCCCGAGAAATCGATGTGGTAGTCAACAGCGGCAGGAAGCTCCACAAACTCAACTACCTTGAGGCGCAGACGATGGCCAAGGTGATAGAGACACTCAGGCCTGACAAGGTGTACGTTGACGCGTCGGACGTTCTGGAAGAGCGTTTCAAGCAGCACATTCTGGAGTGCATGTCTTTCAAGGTTGAAATCATCTCGGAACACAAGGCCGACAGAAACTACGTTGTCGTGTCAGCGGCTTCTATAATCGCCAAGGTAGAAAGAGACAACTCTATCGCCGAACTGGCGAAGACACTGGGGGATTTTGGGTCGGGTTATCCTTCAGACCCTAGAACCATGCGTTTTCTGAAAGAGTGCTGCGAGGAATTGGAGGAGTACCCGGATTTTGTGAGAAAGTCGTGGAAGCCCGCTAAGAGGGTTAAGGACCAGAAGGGTTCAGAGCAGACACGGCTTATATGACGCTTGCAATCAGGTCTTCAGCGTTTCTCATTCGGGAAACATCTTCGCTGTTGATGCACACTATCCCTTTTTCTGGTTGTGGTCCTTCGGTTATCAGAATTGGACGGGCATGGGTCACTCTGCTGATGCTCAGTATCTCATCCACCCTTTTGTTCAGCTCCAATTCTTTGGGATTTGCGATGGCGCCGATTATTCTCATTTTCTTTTCCGGGGCGCTTATCACAAAATCAAAGGGTGCCTTCTTGACGGCTGTGACGTGATATCGGACGCATCTTCTGAGGAGCCTATTCAAAATTCTGTTCTTCGCCAGCATGAGCCTCGCTGTTGCTAGCATGCATGACCTGCGTTGATTCTTCGGCTTCTCGAGAATGTTCACTGATTTTGCAACAGGGATTCCCAGTGTCCAAATAAGGTTGTAGGCTGCTGTCACTGAGGCTTTGGCCATGCCTTTCTCGTAACCGTAAATTGTTCTTCGGGATGTTTTTACCATTTCGGCAACTTCGCCGGCTGACAGCCCGAGTTCCTGTCTTCTTTGTTTGAGCGACTCGCCGTCAATCATAACGTAGTACCCCCCGGGATTGGCCTGAATCAGTGGACGCACGTTATGGAGCACGACGTTCTTGAACGTGTTCGGCGTGACGGCGGTTACGTTGTGCCTCGTGTAGACAGTGTCGTCTTGCAGGGGTTTTTCACGCGCTTGCTCGCCTATCAAGACGCAAGGGGCAGAAAAGGTATCGGATATGGCTTTTAGCTCCGTAGAGTCGTTTGCTGAGAGGCTTCCGATGTCTAGTTGCACCTTAATGAAGATGAGAGATTCGCCTCTCCGAGCTGCAAGGTCGAAGCAGCTTGGCCGCGAGCGACAAAGTTCAGAAACAGTGAAACCAGCTTCTCTAAGTGTGGATTCTGCGGCTTTCAAGCTTCCTCCCCCCAAATAAGCCATAGAATCGCCACGAAAGATAACCACGCACTGAGGGATATAAACTGTGTGATGCATAACACGGAGCAAGACCTCCGATGGTTAGACGGAGAGTGAGAATGCTACGCAAGAGAGCAGATATAGAATCAAATGCTACAAATGCTTGACACCACTTCGGGAAAACAAAATCAAAAGGCGCCGGAGTGATTTGGCAGTAATCTTCCCTAATTACGGCCCTGAGCCAATATCATTGCGTGTGCTTTGTCATAAGGTTCCAAATGGACGACCTGCTCTATGCGGAAACCTCGCTTTTTCAGCACTTTGATCTCGCGTTCGTAGATTTCCGAAGGCTGCTTCGTCACGTCTATGCTTTGAGATTTCACGGCCAGCATTATCCATCCTGACTTTCCGAGGAACATGTCTGCGTTGTCTGCCAATACCTTTGCCTGCTCGGACTGAGCAATGTCGCAGTACACGCCATCAACCTTTTTGCTCATGAACATGGCGTATTTTTCTGGCAGACGTGCATCCTCGAGTATGGGTGACATGTTAAACCTGTAACTGCACACATTGTCTACAAGATCCCTTATCGATCTCGAAGCGAACTCAACGCAGTACACATGGCCGTCTTCGCCTATGATGTCTGAAACGTGGCTCGCCGTTGTCCCAGAAGCTGCACCTAGGTAGAGAACTTTGTGCCCCGGTTTTATGGGCACCGTGTTTAGCCCCTTGAGAATTGAAGCGGCAAGTTTGCTTCTGAACGCGTCCCAGACGCGGTATTCTGCACCTTCAAACCTTACGAGCCTTTCTCCGTAGACGTTTCTTCCGGGCGTTAGGTTCTCTGTCGCCAGCCTTTGTGTACCGTCCTCAAGGATGACTTGAAATATCGCTTGAAACTGAGGGTGCGGCTTGACTTTAGCTTTCACGCCTGTACTTTCTCCACTTTTCCTTTCTCGGTTTCTCACGTCTCGGCTTCTCGATCGGCGGTGGAGGCTGATCGTACTTCTGGCGGATTTCGTCGATTCGCCTATCCAAGACCGCTTTCAGTTCTGCTCCTATCTCCCTTTTTCCGAAGGCGTCTGCTCTCGTAGCAATGGCCAATTTCCCGGCCAGTGCCCTAGCTATTTTTCCTCTCTGCCACCTCTTTGCGTCATGCACTAACGTATGCTGGAAAATCATTCCATGCTTTGGCGGTCTTGATCCCGTCTTAAGTGAACGGAACAGCGCTTTCTCAGCCCCCAGTATCTGAATTGTGCTGGCGGGCCTTTTCGCGAGGTTGGTCAGGCCTCCAGCTACCGCTATCAGACGCGCTCCCAAGAGCGAGCCCACAAGATATTTCATGTTCGGCGCAACCTCTTCCATCGTTGAGTCTAAGTAACCCTCCAAGTTCTGTCTCAAATTGTACAGTCGCGTCACGTCCGCACAGAGGGCTTGAATCTGGGCTAAATCTGTGTCTGCAAGATCCGCGCCCATGGATCTTTCAGCCACCTTTGCGATTCCCTCCGCTTTCGCCTTGGGGACTTCTTGTTGTTCGAGCTTTTCGGCTGTGAAATTCTCTCTCTTTCCGAGTTCCACCACAAGTCGAGCATAAGTTTCGTGCTTTTCCAACAGCCTGTCGAGTTCTGGAAAGTGTATTCCATACCACTCTCTGACCCGAGCCATGAGCATGTTTATCACCTTATCCAGCTCGTCAAGAGTCTGAATGGCTTGTGCAACGACCAAGTCTCTCTTCTCCACAGCACCCTTAACGCGCAGCTTGGCAGTTTCAAACGCGAAATCACGCATCCAAGATGCGAACTCCTTAGCGTTCCCAACGAAGCCCGTCTCAACAGCGACTCTTTCAGTCTCAGAGCGAACTATTTCGCCGGCTTGCGTATGTTTGTCAACTTCAACGTCGACATCGAAACTTCTTTCAACGGTCTTGGCGAGGTTCGAGTTTTGAAAGACAAAGATGTCGAAGCCCTTACCCTTGAGGCCGTCTATCAGACTGTGGATCGAGTCATCCATTTTGCCGCCTTCAATGTCCACAAAGGCCTTGGCGGCGAATTGCGGTTTCTTCTGAAAGAGCACCTTATCGACAAGCTCATTCTTTTCGTTAAAAGCCAGAATGCCGAAGGAACACTCAACTAGCGTGGTCTTCACACTCATCCCTCAGCATCAACTAACCCAAGGTTTGTCTTTAATAATGTATCGCAATTCAAATTTCATGAAGTCAGACTGTTTTTCTGGTCTCTATTTTCGTGTAGACCTGTCTCCGAGTTTAAGGACGCATGGATTGATGAAAGCTGCTTAGCCCCAACCTTGAACCGCAGAGTAGAGCCTAGAGATCTCCCATGGAAAAGCTAAAATAGCTTGAGCTCCGAGGTATTTTCCTACTTGTAAAGCTTTGGAAAGGAGGCGACAGTAGGATTTGGATAAGAGGATTCTTGCCGTGGGCATAGTGATGATCGTCATCGCTATAATACTGTTCGCAGTGCAACACTTCTACTTTGGTCCCAATAAACAGAGTCTCTACGGCGGCGACGAGAACAAGTGGTACTTTTATGGTTTGGTTGGAATACTCGGGTTGGTGGGCGTGATACTTGCAGCATGGTCCTACGTGAGGAAGACGCAGAAGCAGTAACGTCCTTGCTGTCGTTTGGCAGCGAGGGACGTCCAGTGTTTTTTTGGGCCTAACCAAAGGAATTTAAACCGAATTTTGTCTGCGAATTGGCATTCTCATGAAAACTGGTTTTTGCGCTTCAAGAAGTAAAAGCAGATATATGTTCTGTCAATAGAGACAGTGTTTTAATAGTCAAAAGTGACCGTTAATGGAAAGATGCTCAGGGTGAATGAGGTTGAAGGATGTTGAAATGGTGGTCAATCTTGCGGGCGTAAGGCTAGCTAACCCGAGTGTGCTGGCCTCAGGAATCTTGGGCTACTCGACCGAGACGCTCGGAACCATCGTAGAAGGCGGTGCCGGAGGCGTCGTCACGAAGTCCGTGGGTTTGAAGCCGCGGGAAGGCTACGCCAATCCAACGGTTGTTCAGACGAGCTGTGGTCTGATCAACGCGATGGGACTGCCAAACCCTGGGATAGATGAATATGTGAAGGAACTACATCAGGCCAAGGCCAGCATCAAGGTGCCTCTTATCGTCAGTGTCTTCGGCTATTCTGCAGAAGAGTATGCGGCAATAGCTGGAAAGGCTGTGGTTGCAGGCGGCGACGCTGTAGAGCTTAACGTATCTTGCCCTCACGTTAAGGATACTGGTTCAGAAATCGGCCAGAACAAAGAAGTCCTCACCGCGGTTGTTAGAAAGGTAAAGGCTTCGATAGACAAGCCTGTTTTTGTGAAGCTATCCCCAAATGTTACGAGCATCGTAGAGGTTGCAGAAGCGGCGATGATGGCTGGAGCTGATGGGTTGACTGTCACGAACACCGTCAAAGCCATGGCTGTGGACATTGAAACTGCAATGCCAATTCTAGGCAATAGAGTAGGGGGGCTGTCAGGTCCGGCAATGAAGCCCATAGCACTTAGATGTGTTTATGACGCGTACGAGAGGGTGAAGATTCCGATAATGGGCTGTGGAGGCATCATGGATTGGCGTGACGCTGTGGAGTATCTGCTCGTCGGAGCTTCTGCGATCCAAATAGGAACCGCAGTATCCCTCAAGGGACGGGACGTGTTCAGCAAGATTACGCGAGGAATTGAAAAATACTTGAAGATCAAAGGTTTTCGGAGTGTGGAGGACGTTGTCGGCTTATCGCATCGCAGGTAACGAACTCAGAACTACTAGACTTCTGAGTGTCGATACAGAGAGTCCCACGGTGAAGACTTTCACATTCAAGGATGCACAGTGCGCTAGAGCTCAGCCGGGCCAGTTCCTAATGCTCTGGATTCCGGGCGTAGATGAAATCCCCTTGAGCATACTTGATGCTTATGAAGGCGGTCATGTGTCGGTCGCGGTGAAGAGGGTTGGCGAGGCGACACGAGCGTTGCATGGGGCAAAATCAGGCGATGTCATTGGTGTGCGAGGGCCATTCGGCAACAGCTTCGCCATGGTCAAAGGGAGAGTGCTTATGGTTGCGGGGGGCACGGGGGCTGCTCCGCTGTTGTTTTTGGCCAAGAGACTGGCGTCCAGAATGTGCAAGAGCGTCTTCGTTCTAGGAGCAAAAACCAAGAGTGAACTGCTCTTCATGAACCGACTTCAACAGATTATCGTTGAAAGCGAAACACAGCTCGTAACCTCAACGGAGGACGGCAGCTGTGGCGTCACTGGGTTGTGCACCGAAGCTGTGGAGCGGATTCTGAATGAAGAAACGTTCAAGATGATATATGCTTGCGGGCCCGAGAAGATGATTCGAAGGGTCTTCGAACTCGCAGAGCAGCATCGAACAAACTCGGAGGTAAGCCTCGAACGCATGATGCGTTGCGCTATAGGCCTCTGTGGAAGCTGCACAATAGGCAAGTACCGCGTGTGTAGAGACGGGCCAGTGTTCACTTCAAAACAGCTCAGAGAAGCCAAGACCGAATTTGGAAAGTCAAAACGCGATATGACCGGGCGAAATGTGCCTCTTGACTAGGCAAGTGAACACGTACGGGAAACCTGAACCAGAAGAGGATGCCGTTCAAGCGAACAATTCTCAGTACCCTTAGCTGAGCGCCATCGTGAGTGTTCAACTTGAATCCAGCCCAGCGGCTTCGCCAACAAGTTTTTGTGATGTTAGCATTAATAAGTAAAGGTTATATGTCGCTGACGCCATGTTGATGTGTTTGCGGGTGCAATGTGATGAAAGGTGACCGCCAAATTCGGAACTGCTTCTGAAAAAGGCTTGACGACAGATTATCGCCCGCTTGAACTCGAGAAAGGAATACGTGAATTCTGGGAAAAGAACGATGTTCAGCAGAAGCTGGCATTGTCTAGAGAAAAGGACAATGAAGGCGTTTTGGGTTACGTAGAAGGGCCTCCTACACTCAACGGGATACCTCACATAGGACATGCGAGGGGCCGTGTAATGAAGGATGTTCGCTACCGCTGGAAGACAATGCAAGGCTTCCACATACCTTTCTGGGCAGGGTGGGACTGCCAAGGGTTGCCGGTTGAGCTGGAGGTTGAGAGACTTCTTGGCGTTAAGAACAAGCGGGAATTGCTCGAGACCATAGGCGAAGAGCGGTTCATAGAAGAGTGCAAGAAGGCCATTATGAAATACCATCAGGAATGGGTTCACATGGACAGCCTGCTTGCTGTCTTCATTGATCAGGGCAGGGCGTACTGGACTTACAAGGACGAGTACATAGAGAGAGAGTGGCAAATCCTCAAACGCGCTTGGGATCAAGGCCTGCTCGAAGAAGGCCATTATGTCGTTGCTTATTGTCCCGGATGCCAGACCAGCCTGAGCAGTGCTGAGGTGGGATACGAAGGTTCATATCAGCAGGTCGAGGATCCGAGCTTGCACTTCAAATTCAGAGTCTCTGGCAGCAAGAATGAGTATTTTCTCGTGTGGACAACCATGCCTTTCACGCTAATTACTGATACGATGCTTGCCGTTCGTCCAGAGGCGGAATACGCAAAAGTGGCAGTGGCAGATGAGAAATGGATAATGGCAGCTGGGCGCGTCGAACCCCTTATGCATGAACTCGGCATAGCGGACTACAAAGTAGTCGAGACATGCATGGGCAGAGACTTGGAGAAGTCAAGGTATGATTATCCTTTCAAAGACATAATTCCAAAACAGGAGAATCTGGAAAAGAGCCACCCACTCGTGCACACTGTAGTCTGCGAGGATTTCGTGGACGTGGAAACTGCAACGGGAGTAGTGCACCTTTCGCCTGGAAACGGAGAAGAAGACTTCTTCGCGGCAATGAAACGAAGCGTACCGATATTTGTGCCCTTTGATGACGAGGTCAAATTCACCAGTGACGGCGGAGAATTCTGCGGAGTTTTCGCCAGAGACACTGATAAGACGGTTGTGGAGGAGCTTCGCAACAGAGGGTTGCTCGTGAAGGTTAAGAACGTGAGGCATGAGTACCCGACGTGCTGGCGTTCTCACCACAAGCTGATATGGCTTGCTAGAAAGGAATACTTCCTCCGAACGGACAAGGTGAACGATAAGATACTCGAAGCGGCTGAAAAAGTCAAATACTACTATGACAGTCCAAAGAACCGCTTCATCGCATGCCTCAAAGAGGGCAAGCCGTGGTGTGTATCAAGAGAGAGGGTCTGGGGAGCCCCTCTACCCGTGTGGAAATGCGAAGAATGCGGAGCAAAAACTCTGGTAGCAAGTAAGAAAGAGCTTCTGGAAAAGGCAGTGGAAAAGCCGGATGGTCATTTTGAGCTGCACAAACCGTGGGTTGACCAAGTATTCCTGAAATGCCACAAATGTGGAGGAAGAATGCGCCGCGAAGACTATGTCCTAGACACTTGGCACAACAGTGGGGCCTCATTCTTTGCAAGGTTCACCAACGACCAGTTCAAGGAATACGTTCCTGTTGACTTCCTGACGGAAGCCATCGACCAAACGAGAGGATGGGCCAACAGACTGCTCCAAGAATACGTCATATTTACGGGAAAAGCCGAGCCGCCGTTCAAAGCATTCCTCTTCCAAGGCTTGACACAAGACGCGAAAGGCAGAAAAATGAGCAAAAGCCTCGGAAACGTCATGGAAGCAAACAAGATACTCGAGAAATACTCTGCTGATGTTTGCAGGTTCTACATGCTCAGAAAGTGTTCACCAATCGATGCTAACGACTTCGACGTTCAAGAGCTTGGCAAGCGTACCTACCAGATACTTTCAACGTTGTACCATCTGAATAGGTTTTTCGCAGAAAACGCTCACTACGACGAGTTCAATCCAGAAAAGCATACTCTTGAAAGGGCAAAACGTGACAAGCACCTCAAGAGCGCTGATATCTGGCTGCTCTCTAGGCTTCAGGAAACCATAGAAACATACACTGCGAAGCTTGAAACATCAGAGTTCAACCAAGCCTTGGCTGCACTGGAGAATTTCGTGATAGAGTATCTAAGCAGACTATACGTGCCCATGGTTCGAAAAGAGCTTTGGACGGATGATGCAGAAACGCTGGACAGAAGACTCGCGGTTTACTCGACGCTTTGGCAAGTGCTCAAGACCACAACTCTGTTGTTCAATCCGGTTACGCCTTACCTCAGCGAGGCATTGCACCAAAACGTCTACAGAGTACTCGACTCAACCCTTGCCGAATCGGTGAATCTTGAGGACTGGCCGAAACCAGACGAAAAGCTTCGTGACAAAGCAACTGAAGAGGTATTTCAAACGCTGTTCAACACAGTGTCACTGGCATATTCTGCGAGGCAGAGTGCTAAGCTGAAGAGAAGATGGCCTCTCAATAGAATAGTGATAGTGGCGCCTGAAAGAGTCTGCATGGCTCTGAAGAGCGTCGAGGATCTGCTTTTAGAACTCACTAACGTCAAAGCTGTTGAGTATACTGAAAAGCCATTGGAACACGCCGCAGGAGAAGGATGGGCGTCAGCTTCCGAGGGGGCCACGGAAGTCTTTCTGGATATCCACCGTGATCAGAAACTGCTGGGCGAGGGAATAATGCGAGACTTAGCCCGCAGAGTGCAGGCTCTGAGGAAGGAACTCGGGTACAAGCCGACTGACGTGTTGGACGTTGTTCGCATGGCTGAGCTTGACGAGGAAACCATACAGCTGCTCCGACCCTACCTACAAGAAATGAAGGAGCTCACGCGAACGAAGGACATTCGCCTCGACATTAACCGTGAGGAAACTTCGACAGAGTGGCATGAGTCCCAACTTGACGAAAAGAAAGTGTACATAGCAATCCCCGCGCAGAATAAAAGGGCCGATGACGCCTGAGATGCGGGTTTCTGAGTAGCCATATTGAACCGCAAGCTCTAAATCTCTTACATCGGTTCTCTTCAGAGAGTAACGGCTTGGGCCGGTGGTTCAGTCTGGTATGAACGCCGCATTCGCAATGCGGAAGTCGTGGGTCCAAATCCCGCCCGGTCCACCATTATTATAGTTCGCTGCGCAAATTATTCTCGAGTATGAACTGTTTTGCATGTTCAAACTAGTTTGGCACAACTTTCTTGTCGGTAAGACGTCATGAAAGAAACGCACGTCAACTGAACACGGGTCTCATATGCTTTCCAAAAAGCTTGTCTTCCTTGCGCGCATGGTTGTTCCTAAATTGGCCAATAATGGTTTTTATTCTTCTTCTATGGTTTGGGAATGTTGTTGAACCTCGAATAAATCAGTGTTTTCTTTGTGGCAACCAGACCGTCCAAAATTCAGGAAATGGAATTAAGGTCATTTTTGACCATTTTCGGAACAGGCATGTGCGCCAATGTCAGAATATACCTGAGATCATTTTTTATAGGGCGTTAGGATCCATTACAGCTATTATTCGGCTCTATGGGGAAGCTAATTGCGTAGAACAGCAGTCGTGGCTATCGGTGGAAATTCTCTGATTACAGACGAAGACCATCAGACAGTGGCTGACCAATTTGAAGCTGCATGGGAAACTTGCGCTCACATAGCTAGTATGGTGGAACAGGGCTGGGAGGTTGTCATAACCCATGGCAATGGACCGCAGGTCGGTTCTATTCTTCTGCGTTCTGAAATGGCCAGTAAGGCTGTGCACACTGTTCCTCTTGATTCCTGCGTTGCTGAGACGCAAGGCGAATTGGGCTACATGATTCAACAGTGTCTACACAACCAGTTTCATTTGAGAGCCATCAAGAGGTCGGTGGCTACAGTGGTGACTCAGACTCTCGTGAGAAAAAACGATCCAGCTTTTGTGAACCCTACTAAGCCCATCGGGCCTTTCTACAGCAAGAGAAAGGCCGAGAAATACGTAAAAGAACGCCGATGGTGCATGGTCGAAGATTCGGGACGCGGTTGGAGACGCGTGGTTCCTTCGCCTCTGCCTGTTCGCATTATTGAACTGGAAGCTATAAAAGCTCTTGCTAATCAAGGAGTTGTAGTCATTGCCACCGGGGGTGGAGGTATTCCTGTTGTTGAAGAAAGGGGCAAATTGAAAGGCGTGGAGGCAGTCATCGATAAGGACTACGCCTCAGCCATCTTGGCCATCGGCCTGAAAGCCAGACTTTTGCTTATTTCCACTGCTGTTGAAAAAGTCGCGTTGAACTTCGGCAAACCTAATCAGAAACTGATTGACAAGATGACTCTGCACGAAGCGAAGAAGTACTACAGGCAAGGTCACTTTCCTCCAGGCAGCATGGGACCAAAAATCCGTGCTATCATCAACTACCTTGAGCACGAAGGAAAGAAAGCCATTATTACAAATCCGGAAAATCTGGAAAATGCACTACTAGAAAAAACAGGCACCCATATAACCTACTGAAAGGTTGTTGCTCTCATTCTCTTCGCGTCAGGGAGTTGAGTTCTCAGAAACCAGCTCTTCTGCAAGATCTGAGATTTTTCAGCAGGGAAAAATCAGTGTTTTATTTTGGATTCTAGAGAGTCAACCGCAAGTAACCGCATATTGGTTGATTTAAGAGTAACGAGTACAGCCGTTCCAATGATAGCTCCTACAAGACAGCCAAGTGAATCGGCGATGGCATAGTATGCAGTCAACGGAACCCAGTACATGTACATGCTCGGAACCCCCCAGCCATTGACCCAAACACCGATGTTGTTGCCGGTTGCAACTTCTCCTCCTACTCGCGCAATCCACGCAAGACACCATAATGCTATCGGCAGGCTCGCTGGACTTCTGCTTCTGAATGCGCTGATTATTCGTTTTCGTATGGGAGGCACGACAATGAGTGCCACGGCGAGCCAGTATTCCCATGTTATGATAGGCATCGCTTGATACCACGCGAAAGGGTGCAAGAACCAGATTGCAATTTGAGCGGAAAGAATCAACGTTGCTTCTTTCCAACGGTTGAACAGGACAAGCCCGCTCATGAGAGCGGCCATCGTTGGAGCCAAGAAAGTCAACACCCCTATTGAGGTTGCAGGGTTTACATAAGGAGAGAAAAATCCATAGGCGAATCCAGCCAGAGTGCCCCAAACTGGTCCGAGAATTGGGGCCGTTAGGGCCGTTGATATGATACTTGCTACGGTGATTACAGCAGAAGTTCCAAGAACCGGGTACGCGGGGAACCATGCCAAAACCAGTACCAGAGCACTCCACATTGCAGTCAAGGCCACAAAAACCGAGTTGGTGGCGTATCTTTGAACCATGAACACTCAACCATCCAATGTCAACTGTTTCATAACTATGTAGTTTTTTACACAACGTTAATAAAACTTGCTAGAAAACAATCAAAGATAGAGCCTTCAAATGCAATCGCCGCATTGGAAGTCAAGACTCATGGCACGCGCAAATCCTCTCTAAGCTCTTGAACTCAAAATACCTTCTGAGTCAAATCTTCACATAAGCATCGCAGATACTCTTTAATACTAAATAGCAACGTCTGTTGTTAAAATTCATTCATGAAACCTCCAAAAAGCATAGACTAGAGACTGGATGAGGGAAAATTCGAGGTTGTGTGGGACGCTTCTCCACGCAGACACCTTATTCTCAATAAGTACGAATAGCTCTTCACATGGATATGTTTTGAGGATTCGCTACGTTTATTTATCGATGGGGCCACTTAGTAGCCTAAGAAGATGCGGAGAGACAGTGATGTCCACGAAGGTTCCATCAAAGGACGAGGCCTTGGAGGCACTTGACTTCATCGTTAGCGTTCTGAAGGAGCATGAGAAGGACCTTGACAGGTTGATAAACGAGTTGGGAAGCGTAACCGAGAAGATGGGCGACTCTGGCGAACTGAGCGGAAAGGTAGAGAGAGTCGAGGATCGGCTAAGCACGCTGCAGAACGAAATAACGAACCTGATCACCTATCTGTCTGCCCCACATGACGCCCCACCAACATCAACACTTCAACCCACGCCTGCCGCTCCAAAGCCAATGCCAATTATTGAGAAGAGCGTAGACACGCAAACCATGGAGTTACATGGTCCCCCGTTGATCCTTCGCTGCAAACAATGGGAAGACTTTCAGGAAATGGCCTCAGGAGCCCAGACGCTGTCTTTCATGTATCGAGAAGCTGAAAAGACCTTCCAAGTCGACGCTGTAAAGGGAAATCAAGTGATAACTTACAGCGGCGAATTGCCCAAATTTGGTCCGCTGCTTAAGGCATGGCTGTCCAGGCAGTTGAACGTTCCAGAGAAGAAGGCCCTAGAGGGCGTTTTGGCCGTAGGCTAGTTTTCAACAAGCGTCGTTCTGGAAGTTGTACTTGAGTGTTATGCAGTAACCTTTTTATAAGTGACGTGTATCTTAAGTCTTACGACGAAATGAAGGGGCAAGAGGTTGAAGGTTGAGCACATTTGGCCAAGAATGTCTTTTTCCGTTTTTCGAAGCCTTCTCCTTTCTCCTCAATAACGGAAAATGGCCGTGTGGCTTGCCAAAAAACGATGAAAGCCTCCATCTCGTCCACGCGCTTTCCCAGAGGCGAAAAAGATGAGTGAGAACGCCATTGCCTTGGAAAAAATCCGTGAGGAATTCGCGAACTTCCAGAAGACCATGGAAGACCTCCATCTTCTGAAACTCGTGGCTGCCGACCTAAAAAGTTACAGAAAAATGATACTACTGAAACGCTACGACTAAGGGACATCATGAGGCAATGTCGTATTCAGCACGATTGTTCCGGATACTTCCAAAAGGCAAGCGCAATCTTGGATCTTGGAGGATCTGACCGTATCTGTGCACTGAGAACGCCAGACCTTGAATGGTAGCCTTAAAATATCCGTTCAAAAATCTGATAAACGCCGAGCGTGCTATAGATGCGCAGTGCTTCAAATCTCTCTGGAAAGGAAGAAATCCTAAAGTTCATATTCGAGAACAACGTAAGAATTCTTAACCTCTGTCACATCCCCGAAGATGGAAGGCTCAAGACCCTTAGTTTCTCCGCTGCGAACAGAGACAGAGTGAACGATATCTTGGGTTTCGGCGAGAGAGTTGACGGTTCAAACCTGTTCTCTTCCATAGAGCCTGGAAAGAGCGACATCTACGTAATGCCGAATGTGAACAGGGCTTTTGCTGACCCATTTTCAACTTTGCTCACACTGAACGTGTTGTGCGACTATCTGGATGAAAATGGGAAACCCTTGGATATAGCTCCGAAAAGTGTTCTAGCCAGAGCCGAGGAGCATCTCCATTCTTCGGCAAACATCACCTTGAAGGCCTTGGCGGAGCTAGAGTTTTACGTAATCGCAAAACAGCAGGATGACCCCCTTTTTCAAGCCTCCTCAGACAAGAACTATCATGAGTCTGCACCTTTTGCGAAGTTTCAGGACTTGAGGAATGAAGCTCTGGCAACGCTTGATCTTGTCGGTATACCGACAAAATACGGGCATGGAGAAGTAGGAGTGACTGTTGATTGGAACAACAGTGTTGTAGAACAACATGAAATAGAGTTCAGACCACAGAGTCTCAGTAGAATGGCGGAGACAGTTGCCGTTGCCAAGTGGGTCATACGAAACGTGTGCGCGAGACATAGTGTATCCGTCTCTTTCATTCCGAAAATCGATTTGAACCATGCTGGAACAGGGATGCATGTGCACATTTGCGCGCTCAGAAACGGAAACAATGTTATTCGAAGCCCTGGTGGGAATCTGGGCGACGAAGCTTTGAAGATCATCGGAGGCATGCTGAAATTGGCTTCGAGCCTTGCAGCGTTTGGAAATCCCACACCCGTGTCATACCTAAGACTTGCTGCTCGAAAAGAATCTCCCATGCACATCAGTTGGGGTGCCCGAAACCGGCTGGCTCTCATACGCGTGCCTTTGTGGTGGGGCTTCAAGAAAACAACAGCAAATGGAGAGAACTGCCGAGAAACCTTCGAGTACAGAGCACCAGACGCCTTTGCTAACGTTTACCTGCTCCTCGCTGGACTCGCGGTGGCCGCAGACTATGGGTTGAAGAACTCGAAGGAATCAATGAGAATTGCAGAGAACATGCACGTTGAGGAATCAGAAAGTGAGAGAAAGAATCTCAAAGCATTGCCCCGCTCATGCAACGAGGCTGCTGCGAATCTGGACAAAGACAGGCTCTATTACGAGGCGTACGAAGTCTTCCCCAAGAAGCTGATCGATGAAACTGCAAAGAAACTAAGAGCCTTCAATGACAGAAACATGTGGAGAGACCTACCTAACAAACCTGAGAAACTGGAAAAGACAATAATCGAATACTTGGACTACGGATGACAGAGAAAACCCACGGCGCGATCTGGGAAAGCAAACGGAAAGAAGTCACGCGCCGATGACGTTGAATTGGAGTTGAACATTTGGATGAAATGTTTGACCGAAACACATAAAACTCTACTTGATGAGTTTTCCAACTAAATGTGTGGGCCCGTGGCTCAGTCAGGCTAGAGCGGCGGACTCTTAAGCATCTCTATGCCTCAGAGACATCCGTAAGGACACACAGCTGGACTGTTGTCTCGGGAAGGTCGCGGGTTCAATTCCCGTCGGGCCCGCCATTCGCTGCACGATGCACCAATCTTAATTTGATGTTTTTTTTGCGGGCGGGATATCACAAAACATAGCCCGAAAAAGCGGAACTGTTCAGCAATGAATCCTAAGAGGTCGCGCGCGCGTGGCAAGTGCGCCCACACTGTCTGGAATGTCTGCAGCCACCGCTATTGCTGGTTGGCAGGTTTGACTTCAGTTTCTTTGCGAACCACGATGTATGGAGCCTTTTTTCTGAAGTAGAGGGTTGTCGCCGCCAGAATTACAGTTGCGATGCCGAAGCTGAACATCAGGTTTCTGACGATGCCCAATTCTGCGAGTGAAGAGTCGTATTTCTCTTTTATGTATTCATAATTTTGTTGGAGCGAATTGTAATCGGAGTTTAGAGAGCTGTAGTTTATGTTTAAAGACGCATAACTGGAGTTTAGCGAGTAACACGCTGTCTGTAGGCTGTTGTACTGGCTAGTAAGGGACTGTAGAGTCAGGTTCAGGTTCACATAGCTTCCGAAGAGTTGACTGTAGTTCTGCTGCAGTTGGCTGTAGTTGATTTGAAGCTCATCGTACGCGTTTGAAAGCTCACCGTAGGTGGAAGACCTCACGTATGTTGCGTAGAAAGCTGTCTCGCCGAAACCTTTGTCTGTGGAAGCTTCAATAGTGTAATGCAGACTGGCCGACGTGTTCTGCGGCAGAACAGCCAAAACTGATGTCGAGAAGTTTTCTCCCTGCGCCAAGTGACGCGACAGGATCTGTTCAGCATGAAGCAGCTGCCAACTTTGGCCAACTAGACCTGAAATGCCTAGAGTGAAGTTGTTGATGGTAACCTCTAGGTAGGCGCCGAGGGTGAGATTGCATGTGACGGTCGCGGATGGGTGGACCTCCTCTGGAAATTCAAGCACGCCCCAAATATATCCATACGTGAATGAAACCGTGCCAGAGTCTGATGCCTTCACCGTCTGACACGAAACTATCAGCACAGTCATTGCCAAAAAGACGAGCGTTATCTTGTTGATCAACTGTAACACCATTCTCAACAGTGTCCTGACAGCGTATTTATTGTTAACTAACATGATTCGAATGGCAACATGGGCTGCCATAAACCGAAAGCGCGCGCGGCAAATCAACTGAATCCTTGATGATGAAATAGCCGTTATCTCGCGTCGTTCGAGATACAGCGCGCGCTGGGGGTGGGATAGGGAGCTAGGATTAGCGCGCTCAAACAGAATTGTGTGCTCTTGTTACCATATTATTGATAGGCAAGTCAGGGCGCCGTCTCCTTTTCTGAACTCTGATATCTCCAGTTCCTCGACTGGAAAGCCCTCTTTTTCTACGAGTTTCCTGGTTTCAACGTGGCCTTTTGCCATCAGAACCGTTCCGTTTATGGCAAGGCAGTCCGCGGCATATTCCTCTCCTCTGGGAACGATGATTTTTCTCAAGCCCTGCAAAACGTCTGTGTCAAAGCACCCTCTCGAAAGGATGACGAATTCATTTCCAAGATACGTGCATGCAGACTTCAAGTGGAGAACATTGTGAACCTTCACTGGAACCACGTTCATTCCATTGTTTTCCAAGATCTTCCTCAGCTGACCTAGGGCGTGTAGGTTGGTTCGGGCTGATATTCCAACGAAGACTTTGTCCTCAACGCACAGAACATCCCCGCCGTCAATGGTAGCGGGTGGCTTGATGCAATACGTTTCCTTAAACTCTTCCATGACCTTTGCAACTTCAGCCATTTCATCTGCTCGCGACTTCACGCGCATATTGCAGATAACCGCCTTTTCCCCAAACACTACAGCCGTGTCCTCTACAAAACAGCTGTCGGGAAGGGCGTTGTCGCCTCTTATCCAGATCAGTTCGGGTCCAAGCTTCTGCAACGCATGGCAATATTCAGCATGCTGGCCCTTAGCAAGGGCAACATCTATCTTTTCACAATTCGTCCGTACGCAACGGTCGTATGAATCTGGCACAGGTCGAACAATAGCACATCTCACTGAACCAGCATCCATTGACTTCATACTTCAAATCCTAGTAATGCGTTACTAGTTCAACCTTTTCCAAGAACAATATAATGAGGGGGATAGCGCGCATGTGTGTTCCTATATTCGTCTTTTACTTGTAATAGGTGAGTCGTGTATCGCTCTCTTGAGGTGAGTCATGAGGAGATACGAGGCTCTTGAGACTAAAACTATCCCAGTTAACCTCAAAATTCTCATATTGCATTTGAAAAAGGGAACGCACGCTGGGAAATCAGAAAGGGATTGGCATAGGCATTCTGTTTCTTGCTTCCTCAACTATCGGGAGCACTTGTTTCAGTTCTCTGAAGTATTTGAGCACGGTTATGCCTCTTTGGGTTATGGCGAATACTGTTCTGCTTTTTCCAACGGGTCTTTCCTCAATGAGGTTTTGCTTGGTCAGAAAGTCCAAGTATTCTTTCAGGACTTTGCAGTTGACGTTCGCTTTATACATTATATGCGTCAGTTTTAATGGTCCACGATGGGATAGCACTTGGAGAATGTCTACATACATCTCGAGTTTGGAACGTCTCATAATTCTACCCTTCGCGTATGTGCCTTCCACCAGTTGGAACAAGGTGTATAAACCGTTTATGAATCAGAAACTATGGTTCATAGTCACATATTGCTGCGCCAACAGAAGTTTTCGTCGCATCTTTGCAACATGTTTCTGTTCATATTGAACCCTTGGACAACCTGAACTTGGGATAGTTATTGCAAATATGTATTCTAAAACTGTATTTTGACAGCGCGCGCTAATTTTGAATAGCAGTCTGGGTTTGGGAGCAGAAATCAGGTCAGTTAAGCCTTATCTTGGATACGTAAGTGGTTTATACTGAGAGCTTGCAATAGATGAAGACATACGAATGAAGGGGTTCTAAGATGAGACGTTCTAAACTCGAGATGTACGTTGACATTCTCAAAGTGTTGGCTCGTCACGGACCTTTGAAACTAACGCATATAATGTATAAAGCAAACGTGAATTGTAACGTTCTGAGAGAGTATCTGAACTTCCTACTCAAACAGAATCTTGTTGAAGAAAGAAATGTGGGGAAAATTAGAACAGTCTTTGCTATAACTCAAAGAGGCATAACGGTACTCAGAAACTTTAGGGAACTGAAACAAATGTTGCCATTTATTGAAGAAACAAGAAATATGGTCCCAACACCTATTTGATTAGCGTCCGCTAGTATCGGCTTCTGCGTGTGGTCTTATCCAGTGCGCGAGTAAAGATGCGGAAGCAGAATGAGCAGTAGAACGAAATATCATGGATGGATTGAAGAAGGAATGTCTGAAGAGCAAGCAAAAAATGAACTGGTTGTTAATCGCGCGCACTGATTAAGCTGCAGTCAACGCACGCAAACCAAGCAAAACGAGAAGCATAAGATGCTTCGCAAACTAGTTTAGGAACAAGCATGCGCGCTTGGCAAGGATGACTAGGTCCACGAGGCGCACGCTACTCTTGCGCTTGGGAGATCAGGCTCAGTTATTGGCGGCTTATCGGATGGGTTGCCCGTAACCATTCTTTCTATCCTGGGCGTGATTTTCATTTGAGTATCCAAGGGCGAGTTCGTCTAGCCGAGTTTCTCTTTTTCGCTTTGCCTGCAGAGCGCGCGCTCTTCAGAAGATAGCGATTAGAGTTTGAGCCTTCGTTCTTGAGTGGCCAATCTGTGTTGTTTGAGGCTCATGTCGGGGAGCATCGTTGTCTTGCCGGAAAGCTTCAACGATGACCCCCCCTACCTCGTCGTTTTTACATCAGATGTAATCTGTAATTGTAATCTGTGTGATGGTGAGCCTTGAAGATGCAGACGGGCGTATCGATTGATGCTCAAGTTTGGGACGCGTACTGAGACGTTTGTGGTTGTGAAAGGCTGCGGCTGGTCTAGCTGATGGAAGGTTTTCTTAGACTTGTCTTACGGAACACTTCTGCCTCAGAGCGCGTCATTTTGGACTCTGTTCAAAACTGGTCAGCAATGAAAAACTTGAACACGTTTCATGTAAGGTTTTTGCTCAAAACCCACCTGAAAATCCCGTAGTGCTGAAATTATTAATGTCGGATCCGTCTGTCTTTGACATTTCGTTCCCTCACTTCTTGAGTAGTTGCCTTCTTTACGCACCATGCAGGGTGGTGGGATTTAGAAAAGTTTTAAACCGTTTCTTCCAAAATGCGCGCGCTAATGGGCAGCCTATTTCGTGCGTTTTTTCTGGTATGATTTGACCAGTTTGGTTATCCCTTTTTCTAGAGGGAATCGTGGTTTGTATCCGAGTGTTCTCTTTGCCTTTTCGATGGAGGCATAGCTGTGTTTGATGTCTCCTTGTCGGGGGTTTTTGTAGATAGGCTTCAGTTTTTGTTTGCCCAGTTTTTTTTGGATGGTCAGAACAAGCTCGTTTATTGTGTGGGGTGTGCCGTTTGCAATGTTGAATGTTTCGCCTACTGCTTTTTTGGTGTTTAGGGCGAGCATGTTGGCTTTGACTACGTCTTCAACGTAGACGAAGTCTCGAGTTTGATTTCCATCTCCGAAGATTATTGGGCGTTGGTTATGCGATAGTTTGTTCAGGAATATTGTGGTTGCACCGCTGTAGACGCTGAAGGTTTGTCTGGGGCCGTAGACGTTGAAGTATCGGAGGCAGACTGTTTCTAGACCATAGTTGAGGTGGAAGACTTTTGCATAGTTTTCTGCTGCCAGTTCGGCCACGGCGTAAGGGGAGACGGGATTTGAGGCCAGGTTTTCTAGCACTGGCAGCGTCTTTGTGTTGCCATAGACTGAGGCTGAAGAAGCTTGGACGAAGCGTTTCACTTCTGAGTCGAGGGACGCTTTAAGAAGGTTTAATGTTCCGCCTACGTTTACTTCGTTTGCCAAGATGGGCTCTTCGAGAGAACGGGACACGCTGACCACCGCGGCTTCGTTGAACACGGCATCCACGTCTTTGACTAAGCGTTTGACAAGGTCGAGGTTTCGCACGTCACCTTGGACGAAGCGGAATTTTCTGTTACCTTTGCATTGTTCAATGTTTTCCGGTTTTCCCGTGTAGAGATTGTCTAGTACGGTGACTTCTATGTCTTGATTCAGAAGTTTGTCCACGATGTGACTGCCTATGAAGCCCGCCCCACCTGCAACGAGAACACGGGAAAACCTGGTCACTTTTTCGATACACCTTTTGCCTTTCCCTCTTTTTCGGGCAAGGAGGATATAACGGTTAGTGTGCGGTCAGATACTGCGACAACTCGTTGTGTCGCTTGTTCCACGCTAGAGTATGTGAACCAAAGCTTCATCTACAGCGCGCGTCGTGCGCCTATGAATCTTGTGCATAAGCACCGCAAAATCTTTAATTGTGTTTCACGGAGTATATTGCGTGAGTTGATTTGATATATGATGAAAAAACCTCAGGATAAGAAGGCGGTTCTAGACAAGGCAACTGTTTCCAAGATCTTGAGAACTGTTCCTAGCCACGAAGGGTTTCATTTTTTTAAGGCTCCTGGAGATTCTACCGAGAAGGTTGCGACAAACCTAACAGACTTTGTTGAAAAGTTGGGCACAGTAGATATTCGGTCTATCAACTTTCACTTTCCACGTCAAGACTTTGGGAAATGGTTGAGAGACATCATAGGTGATTCAGAACTTTCAAGAAAGATAAGTAGCATAGGAAAAGAAACGCATGGAGAGAAGCTTAGGAGCGAAATCATCGGAATTGTGAAAGGGCGGATAGACGAACTTAAGGGGATGCAGACGAAAGCATAGACATTACGCACAAAACGACTTCTGTTCTTCGAGCATTTCGTGCTCAAAGCCTACCTCTTTCCGCGCGCGCTAGTGGACGGGGTTCTGCACGGCCTAGTTGAACAGAATCCACCTCAAAGCGTCAAGAAATTCATAAAGTACAACTTGCTCGCAATAATGAAGGAGGTTCGCAAACTACTGAAATAGTAGACACGCACGACGTTAGCAACAGTTATCGAGGGCTTCAGAAGCAATACGACGTCCCCGATAATCCAACTATCGTGCAAATGAGAAATGGATGCGGCATAGGGCGTGCTACTCGATAGAGCGTTTGATGAATCGTTTGATATAATTAGTTACTGCCCACATGCATGAGTAGTGAAACATTTCACGTGACCCGGTGCCGACTAGAGCGGATTGTGAATTATTTGATACAGAAAACAGCTATTCCGCTAAGTTAAATGCAAATTTCCACATAGAATCTTGTATCAGTTAGCCTTATCTACTGCCGAATAGAGTTTCTACTTGCCTTATCTATTGAGAGAGGATGGAGAAAAGGTAGGGTTCACTCACTCGGCAGCTATCTTTCTTTTCCGCTTCCGTCAGGAAGGGAATTGATAGTGGTAGCAGGCTGAGATCGCCCGTGCTGAAAGGAAGATGAGGTTGAAGGGTTTGGAGAAGGAAGCAGCTGTCAAGATTCCGTTGGCTAACCCGGTGTTCAACAGGGAGATGGAGAAAGCTGCTGTCGATGCTCTTCACAATGAGTGGTTTGTGCTTGGAGAGAGTGTTTTCAAGTTTGAGGGAGAGTTTGCAAAATACTGCGGTGCAGACTATGCGGTGTCAATGAGTTCTGGAACCCATGCTTTGTCCATTGCATTGATATCTTTGGGAGTGACATGTGGGCAGGAGGTAGTTACTTCTCCAGCTTCTTTTGTGGCGACCGCCAATTCTGCTCTGCATGCTAACGCCGTGCCAGTGTTTGCTGATGTTGAGTTGAGGACTTACACTATGGATCCTGAGCGTTTGAAGAAGACGCTGAATAGGAAGACTGGGGCTGTGCTTCCAGTTCATCTTTACGGTTTTCCGGCGAACATGGACTCGATAGTCACAATCGCCGACAAGAACAAGTTGCCGGTCGTTGAGGACGCTTGCCAAGCCCATGGTGCCCTTTTTAGGGGGCGCATGGTCGGCTGTATTGGAGATGTGGGATGTTTCAGTTTCTATCCCTCCAAAAACATGACGGTTGCGGGCGACGGCGGAATGATGGTGACAAACCTCAAAAAGGTGGCGGTGAAGGCCGCTAAGCTGAGGGACTGTGGACGAAGAAGCAAGTATATTCATGATTTGGTGGGCTACACTGCACGCTTAAACACGGTGAATGCGGCGATTGGCAGAGTGCAGTTAAAGCACCTCGACGACTGGAACGAAAAACGCAGAAGAAACGCAGAGAAGTACGATCGAAAGTTGTCTGACATTGAAGAGTTGGTTCTTCCTCCTAAAGGAGAAGGCACAACGCGCCCAGTCTATCACCTCTACACTATCCGGACGAAGCAACGTGAAAGTCTTAGAGTTCATCTTGAAAAGAACGCAGTAGAATGTGGCGTAAACTACACGCTGCCAATACATTTGCAGCCAGCCTACAAAGAAAAGTTCGGATTCAAGGAAGGAGCGTTCCCAAACAGCGAGGAGCTCTGCAAAACCTGTCTCAGCATACCCATGTATCCTGACCTCTCTGAAAAAGAAGTTCAGTTTGTCTGCGATCAGATTCACCAGTTCTTCGAAAACCGATAAAATGGTTGTCCACATGTCTCGTAGAAAGCGGAAAGATTCAGCGATGACCTTCGCGTGTTGCGAAGACAAAAGGAGCGGTATGCTTTGAAAGACAATTTCAACGTTGCAGTCATAGGCGCTGGCTACTGGGGCAGAAAGGTGATCAACGAGTATCTTCAGCTTGCCAAGGAAAACGCCAACGTTGATTTGTCAATGGTCTGCGACATAAAGGATGACAACCTTGCATATTGTAGGGAGAAGTTCGGCGTCTCCAGAGAGAAACTGATGCCACGGTACGAAGAAGTTCTTAGCTCTAACAATGTAGACGCGGTTCACATTTGCACGCCTAACGAGACACACCATGAAATCTGCAAACAAGCGTTGCTTGCAGGCAAACACGTGCTGTTGGAGAAACCAATGGCAATGCGCGCCAAACATGCTTGGGAACTCGTTGGACTTGCAGAACACAACGGTCTAATTCTGCAGGTAGGCCACATTTTCAGATTCAACAACGCTTTAAAAACCGTAAGAGACCTCGTTTCCCAAAACTACTTTGGAAACTTGTACTATCTGAAGCTCCAATGGACAACTCGCATGTCCTCTCCGTTGGACAGAGACATAATCTTCGATTTAGGCCCGCATCCAATCGACATACTGAACTACGTTCTAAAGAGATGGCCCGTCAAGGTCACTTGCAAAGCAAGAGCCTATAGGAGAAAACTGCTTGAAGAACTTGCATACTTCACGTTAGAGTTTGACACAGACCTGATTGCACATGTAGAGTTGAGTTGGCTACAGCCTGGAAAGGTCAGACAGCTCGACGTGATCGGGTCAGAAAGAGCAGCAACAGTCGATTGCTTAGACCAATCCATCCAGATACGTGAGAACGGAGACGGAGAAGCCTTCGGTCTGGACGTTGTGAGGAACAATACAATTCTTGACGAAGTTGACCATTTTGCACAGAGCGTCCTAGGCGGGAAAAACTCCCGCAACCCTGGCGACATCGGAGCCACAAACACAGCAATACTGGAGGCACTCAAGCGGTCACTTGAAGAGGACAGGACGATCGAGATCAGCAGGGGGGATTAGTATTGACGGGAAAGTCCAAGTATTCGGTCTTCACGGAAGCGGAGATAGGTGAAGGCACGGTTGTGCATGATCACGTTAATTTGTACAAATGCAAGATTGGGCGTAACTGCAAGATCGACGCCTACGTTTACATCGAACAAGGCGTTACCATCGGCGACAACTGCAAAGTGAGACCTTTCGTCTTCATTCCAACGGGCGTAACTGTTGAGGACGACGTTTTCATCGGGCCAAGTGTCTGTTTTACAAATGACAAGTATCCCAAAGTCAGAGGTGAGTGGAGACTACTCAAGACGATAGTGAAGAAGGGGGCTTCTATAGGGGCGAATAGCACCATTTTGGGTGGGGTAACCATAGGAGAAAGAGCATTGGTCGGGGCAGGGTCGGTTGTGACAAAGAGCGTTCCGGACAGAGCTGTTGTTACGGGAAATCCAGCGAAAATGATGTTAGACAAGTAGGAAAGGCAAATGAGCAGTAGCTTCGCGTTCAAAAAGATTGCCGTGATTCCTGTCTACCAAGACATCGTCAATGTAGTGAAAGTTCTGGGAAAATTCAGAAACGGATATGTTAACGGTATATGCCTCGTAGTTGATTGTCCTGAAGAAGATGATTTGAAGGAAATCAAGAGGGCCGCGGCCAAAATCGAAACGCCAGTTTTCATAATCGCAAACAAGGAAAGAAAAGGAATAGGCTACGCCATAAGAGAAGGAATCAAATACGGGCTAGCCAATCATTACAGTGTGGCCGTCGTAATGGCGGGCAACAATAAAGATGACCCTGGAGAAATACCGCGACTGTTGACCCCAATCGTTGAAGAAGGCTTTGATTACGTTCAAGGCTCAAGGTTTCTGCCAGGAGGGAAAAGAGTGAAAAACCCTTTCCTGCGAGGAGTGTTCAGTCGGCTTTATCCATCTATCTGGACTTTGTGCACCAACATCCGGTGCACCGACGTTACTAATGGATTCAGGGCTTACAAACTGAGGATTTTCCTGGACAAACGCATCAACATATGGCAGAAATGGCTTAACAATTACCAGCTGGAATACTACATTCATTACAAAGCGCTAACCTTGGGCTACAGGACGAAAGAAGTTCCGGTTTCGAAAATTTATTCGCACAGGCACAAAGGCGGGTACTCAAAGATCTCGCCTTTTCGGGACTGGTGGAAGATCACCGGACCGCTAGTGTATTTGAAACTGGGTATCAGAGACTGAGTCTGTATTTGCACCTATGGGAATAGGTTTTCAAGGAAAGACTTCTGACGCAAGAGCATTAAGGAGCTACTCTCGCCTTGGGACATCTCGTTTGCAAGCGCGTAGCGGGCGCTGGTATACTGAAAAGCGATGTCATAGATTAGTCGTGGCTTGCGACCGACTTTGAAGGGTTTTAATGAGAGTGGCTATTGACGGGAATTCTTCAGACATTGAGGCAATTTCTGAGCTTCTTTCCCCTTGGAACGTGAGGTTCACAAGTCCGACTGATGCAGAACTAGTGATAGTGGCCCGCGCGCGGAACATGCCGAAAACTCTGGAAATACTCGGCGCAAAGAACACTATAGTCATTCCTTCCGCATTTGAACATGGCGCGCGCTTAGAATTCAGCAAGAACATGGCATGGTTGAGCCAAGACATCGTAAGGGATTATTGCGGAATACTGAATGAGACTCTTAGTGTGAGATCTTCAGTTTTTTACAGAATTCTCACGGGTCTTCCTATCTCATATGAAAAGGCGCCTAGGCAAATCCGGAATCTATTCATGAGTTCAGCAGCTACAAAAGGGGGGAATGAAAAACGCCCGCTCTTCAACTATACGTTACGGTTGGATTGCCTGCGAAGCATTCTTGTGTGTGCAATAGAAAAGCTGTCAAAAAAAATCCTTCAAAAGAAGACTTGGAATGGCAGAAAATATGCCTGCCTCCTAACTCACGATATTGACTCTCAAGAGGGTCTCCGTCAAGCTCGCGTGTTGAAGAGAATGGAAGAGAGGTATGATCTGCCGTCGGCTTGGTATGTCCCTTCTGCGCATTTTCGTCTAGATTCGCTAGCAATCAGGGAGTTGGCGAATAATGGAGAAATAGGATCCCATGATACGAGACACGACGGGAGACTGGCTCGACTGTCCAAAGAGAAAATGATGGAGAGACTGTCTAGCTCCCGAAGGGTTCTTTCGAAGTGTGCACGTTGTGCGGTAGAAGGATTTCGTGCCCCTTTACTGCAACACAATCTTGGGATAATGGATGCTTTGAGGTCGGTCGGCTACATTTATGACACGTCTATTCCGACGTGGGAACCGAAGCATCCAAGCACGATGAAACCTCAAGGAATCGGCACCGTTTTTCCAATGATCATAAACGGTGTTGTTGAGGTTCCGGTGACGTTGCCCCAAGATCACCAGATGATGCACGTTCTGAACTACGGTCCCAAAGAGACCATAGAAATCTGGAAACACTCGATGAATACGATAAAGGAAATGAGCGGACTCTGCGTTTTCCTGGTGCATCCTGACTACGAGCTAGCTCAATCAAAGAATATTGGTGTTTATGAGGATCTCTTGAGCACCATTAAGACCGACCACGATTCATGGACAACATTGCCGAGGGACATAAGCAAAATGCGCTTAGCCGACGCACAAACAAGCGGACTCAAGACCCAAGGGTGAAAGAACGTGGATGATAATCGCGTCCCATTCTTCGTAGTTCTTGCCAGAGATAGAAGTTACGTGGCAAAGAAAATAGAGGAACTTGAAAGGCTGGGGCTCCGGTACATTATCATCTGTGGCGAGAGGCTTAGCCACTCTCACATAGTCTATAGAAAGCCGATAGGGAAATATGACGCCATCAACTTCGCTCTGGAACAGGAGATCATACCCAAAGACGCTCAGATTATCGCTTTTAATGATGTGGATACAAGAATCTACAACTATCAGGCTATGCTCGAAAAGTTTAAAGATCAGAGAGTCGCTATTGCCTTCGCGGCCGAGCTAGTTAGAAAAGGCCCACAACACAAGTTTTTCACTATCTTCAATCCTCTGAGGAGATTGTTTCCTCTTGCGGCCAGCGGAGAACTGATGATGATGCAGAAGGAAGTCTTGTGCAGGATACTGCCTCTAAAACCGTGTAAGGCTGAGGACACATACATGATGTTCAAAACGCTTGAGCTTGGATACAAGGTCGTTTTCTGTGAAGACTCTTTCGCGGAGACGGAGAGAACCAAGACAGGGAGCAAGGAAGAACTCTACAAGAGAAAGACTGTGACGGGGATCTACCAAGCGCTATCATTTGCAGACCCGCCGTTAACAGTACGTTTTCTTTACACGGTCTTGCCTTTCCTCGCAATACTCTTCATGTTTCTAGGGAAAGACGGGTACTATACATTCAGAGGCGTGCTGCTAGGCTTTCTGGACTTCCAGCGAGGAGACCATTCTGGAACATGGAAGACCACGTACTTGGAATAGTCGGCGGAAAGCAGCACATGTCTAGCGCGCGCACGCTAACCCCTACAGATATAAAAGCATATACATACTCGATCAATCGTTCTGAGAGGTTAAGGGATGTCTAAAGAAGTTACAATCTTGGGAATATACGATGGTCATGATTCAGGTGCAGCTGTTGTTCGGAACGGAGTTGTGCTCGCTGCTGTTTCAGAAGAGAGACTGCGAGTAATCAAGCATTATGCTGGAGTTCCGTCTGAAGCCATACGAAGTGTTCTTGATACAGCGAAAGTTGATCCGACTGAAATAGACGCGGTTGCCTTAGCTGGTAAGTGGCTGTTTAGCAGTTATCCTACGGGGAAAGAAGGGCGAGCAGAGTTCTCTTTCAAGGTGTATCTTTATGAAAAACTCTCTCCATACTTAAGCTCTAGATTTTTCACAAATATGCAGGTAAAGATCTTCTCACGATTTCGCGAAATCAAGGAGCTGAGGAAAGTTTTGGCCTCCTTTGGGCTTGCTGACAAGGAGATTATCTTTGTGGAGCATCATCTTGCCCACGCTGCTTGCGCTTATCGTTCCTGTCCGTTCGATGATGATACTTTGATTCTCACCTGTGATGGCGATGGAGACGGTGTTAGCTCAACGGTTAGTACTGGCAGAAATGGTGAGATTGAACGAATTGCTTATTCGACTTACTATCATAGCGTGTGTAATGCATTATATAGTGAGGCTACAGCCTACTTAGGAATGAAGAGATGGGATCATGAGTACAAAGTCATGGGTTTAGCTCCGTATGGAGACCCTAAGTACTGCATGAACGTGATGAAGCGTATCATCAAAATTGATGACAACAATCCTCTTGTGTTCAAGAATACGTCTGGAGCTTGTGGCACCCAAGTCTACAATAAGCTTAGGAAATGGCTTGATGGAGCAAGGTTCGACAATATCGCAGCCGCCACGCAAATACATTACGAAAATCTCTTATCGTCTTGGGTAAGAAACAGTATCAAAGCAACAGGAATTCGGAAAATCGCATGCGCTGGAGGAGGCTTTTTAAACGTTAAGTCTAACAAGACAATCAGAGAAACACCTGAAGTTGAGAAAGCTTTCTTCTATCCCGCAGCGGGAGATGAGGGGTTAGCTGTAGGAGCAGCTCTTCAAGCCTACCACGAATTTTGCAAACGTGATGGAGTGAAACCAAACAAATCTGTGTTGCGAGACCTGTATTATGGTTCCTGTTTTTCAGATGATGACATAAGTCGATCTCTCAAGCAATCAGACTTGTCAAATATAAGTAAATTTGATGATCCGACAGATGAAGTTCTCAAATATCTACTCCAAGGCAAAGTTGTTGGATGGTTCAACGGAAGAATGGAATTTGGACCCAGGGCGCTAGGATGTCGGAGCATCCTTGCAGATCCCAGATATCCGGAAGTCAAAAGATTGCTCAACTCCCAGATCAAGATGAGAGACTGGTTCATGCCCTTTGCACCATCTATCATTGAGGAAGCCGCCAAAGACTACGCGGTGAATTACTGCTACGCGCCCTACATGATCCTTGCCTTTGATACAACAGAACGTTGGAGGGAGATTCAAGCGGCTGCGCACCCCCAAGACCTTACCATAAGACCTCAAGTGGTGAGGAAAGAGTGGAACCCAAAATACTGGAAGCTAATAGAGGCATTTCATTCAAAGACTGGCGTAGGAGCAGTCCTCAACACCAGCTTCAACCTCCACGGCTATCCAATAGTCGGCACACCTGAGCAAGCCCTCTGGACCTTTGAAAATTCCAAGCTGGACGTTCTGGTTCTTGGTAACTATGTGTTAACTAGGTAATCCGTATCTGTACGAATCTGTTCTACATGAGGGCATATCGAAAATCATGAAAGATCAAAAGATCAGTGTAGCCATGTATTGTCCCCACTTTCTCCCAGCTTACGGGGGAGCTGAACTTGCAACTTTTAATATAGCAAAGGAGTTGAGAAGGCTGTGCGACGTCAAACTTTATACCTTAAATTGGACCCAAGATCTAGATGCAAACAGAAATTACAAACTAAATTTTTCGTGTGGATTTCCACAACAAGAAATAGTGAGTGGAGTCCCTATCTACAGGTATTCCGTCACAAATTTGCCTGTTGTCGAGAAATTTTCTGTGAAGTTGATGAAAGACATGAAATTCTGTGGCGCAGATATTATACATTTTCAGGGTACCATTAGATTATTCAGCAGATTACTCTTGCAAGAAGCTGTAAAGGATAAAATAAAAATCTTGACTACACATGGTTTTCAAGAATCAGTGGAAATAATCAGGCGAAGCAGATTAAGTGTTTCGATAAGTTCCCTTTTTGTCTACTCGTTGAAAAATCTGGATCACATAATTGCTCTTTCTAGCACAGACGTAAATTCACTTGTCCGCTTAGGCGTAAATAGAAATAATATTACGTTGATCCCAAACGGGATAGATGTAACTAAGTTTGAGAATAGAAGAAAATTTGTTAAAAGAAACGGAAAAATGAAAATACTATGTGTCGCTAGGTTCGACAAAGACAAAAACTACGAATCGTTAGTATATGCATTAAGCAAACTCAAAGATGATGTTGAATTCGAAGCGTATTTTATTGGACCTGTGACTGACTATAAATATTTTAAACAAATTGTGAGCCTTATAGAAAAGAACGGGTTAGAACAATTCGTTAATTTTGGCTTGTCGCTGGATGATCCTGCTGTGGTCGATTGCTACCTCTCATGCGACTTATTTGTTTTACCATCGAATGTGGAAACGTTTGGTTTGGTAATTTTGGAGGCTATGTACGCAGGGTTGCCTATTATAGTGACGCCTGTGGGTTGCGTACCCGATATCGTAAAAAATGGAGTTAATGGGTTTGTAATACCTAAGAATGATCCTGTGAGATTATATGAGAGATGTCTTCAACTGTTAAAAAATGAAAATATGAGGAAGAACATGGGAACCATAAATAAGGAAGTCGCAAGAAATTACACATGGAGTAATATAGCTTCGTCTACTTACGATCTATACCAACAGTTAATAGAAAAAGACTCGCAAAGATGAAGGACCTTATGAGAGGAAAATGGTTGCTCTAAGTCTGAATTTTCAGATTGGTCAAAAAGCTCCTTGTGGCAAGAGAGGCCCCCATATATCCATGCCGCCGTATAATCCAGTGTAATGCCAACCTTGACTCCAATCTTTTGCCCAGTCACCTGCAGGCCAAAGTATGTAGCCGATTCCTTCGTTGTGAAAATCAGTTATTAACTTGTTCACGAAGGCTAACGAAACTGTTGAGTAGCCTGCTGATCCACCATATTGAGCCGTTGGGACTTGGTCATACCCGTCTCCAGCCGAGTACGGTGTCGCTCCTATCTCTGTGCAAATGAATGGACGATTATGTTTTGCGATGACGGCTTTGACTTGGTTAAACCAATAGTCTGCAGTGCTTTCAGCACCAGCCACTGTCCAGACTGGCTCCCATTGGTGGAAGTAGTAGAAGTGATAGTTTAAGAACACTCTGTTTAGCGGGTCGTTTACGGTGGGGAACCAGTCAGCGAAGTTCGGAAGGTGACTCGACCAGCATATTCCTGAAACGATTATCCAATGAGTGTCGCCTAAGCTTCGGCACATATCTATCCAGCGTTGATAAATAGTTCCAAGGTCTTGAACGTCTGTTTGCGAGTTTCCAGTTCCGGGCATTAGAGGCTCGTTTTGGGGCTCCCAAACAATCTGTTCATAGCTGTCTTTGAAGGTTGAGATTATGTGTTGCCAGTTGCTTATCCACTGGTCCTCATACAGGTAATGGTCTTGGTATCCGTGGCAGTCAACGATTATCCACATATCCAAGGCTTTGGCTATAGCGATAAACCTCTGCATCCAAACGTCGTTGTAGCCCCATTCTGGACTCTGCTGGCTTGTTGGAGGTTCCCAATAAGCTCTTATCGTATTCCATCCATGATTCTTCATGTATAACATAGCCATTTCAGCGTTGGACGCTACCTCGCCGCTGAACACTATGCTTTGCGGGCTGGTTCTTGGGGAATCGCTTGCTTCATCTGTGGATCTAATGGTCTCAAAAAGTCGAACTCCGCCCCAACCTCCAAGCAGAGGAGTGCTCTTTTGGTAGACAATTGTACCAGAAACGTGGACTGTAGTTGAGGAAGTCAATGAAGCGCCTGACATGGGGTAGACTAAGAAAGAGGAAAGCACGAGAGTGGTTAAAAGCAATAGGGCTATTCGCGTCGCTGACATTGAGCTTTTGACTTCCTTGTTGTCATCAATATTGAGTCATGACAGTCAATATATATGAAGCTACACTCATTAATATTCTTTTCACTATGTGTAATCCTAGCGTGTTCTTCAGAAGCATATGTTGCCTGATAATTTAATCGATTTTGTCCAGAGGGAAGGTGAAGACTGTGAGAGTTGGGCGAAACATGTTTCTATTCGTAGCCCTAATGGTGTCGTTCGCTTTTTGTATTGTGTCCATAATTCACATTCCTCTTTTTGCGCGAGCTGGTTGGTCACTGCGGGTCAAGCAACAAATCAGCCTCAGTTCGTGCAAGTGTTCATGTCAAACAAGAGTCTAATTAGTCATTTTCTAAGACACATTCTTAATGAATAGGCGATTCTAGTCAAATCAATCAAAGCGAGATGAAGCCACAGCAATGGTAATAACAAGAAAAACTTTCCTGTACACAGCATTTACGGCATCTTTCGTCGTTTGGATAGTATCCATAACGCAAATGCCACTTTATAACTACACACCAAATCCGTTTTGGTATATGCAGAATCTGCCTATTTCCTATTGGTTTGGCCTATCTCTGACGGTTTTGACACTAGTTTGGTATTTGACGTGGGCTAATACCAATAATAGCAAAATTGATGTATCTTATGTCATATTGTTCGCTTTGTATCTTTTTGGCACTCTTGACTTTGCTACTTCGAATTCTTACTTCATGGACATCTATGCGCGTGTTGGGCAAATAGATGCAATTGCGAAATTGGGAACGATTTCTACACCCGTTTTATCAGGTCATGCTGATACGCCTGGGCCTTACATTTTCTTTGCTATGTTTAAGTTGGTTGCTGGCGATAAAGTCTTTGATACATTGGTAAGGTTTTACAACGTTTTTGTTTTGACAGTTCTTTCCGTTTTTGTTTACATAGTAGCACGACGCCTTCCGATTTCTGGAAAAGCTTTAATGGCGCCTATAGCGTTTTTGTCTTTTGCATGTTTTTTAGAATTTCATATTGACCGTCAGACTTTTGGCCTGGTTATGTTTTCAATTTTGTTGTTTTCAACTCTGGAGTTACTGAAATCCTCAAAGGTCCAATGGTCCCTCATATTTATAGTGGCGTCGATTTCATTGGCATTCTCTCACCCAGGTACTCCTGTCTTTTTCCTTTCAGGTCTTATTTTTGCTATTTTTCTAACCTATTTACCCTGGTTCAGATCACGGATGACAGTGCGTAGAAGAAATCTTCTGTTTCTCTTTTTGTCGAACCTGATCATTTACCTCACTTGGTATGTATCCTTCAGTGACGCTTATTATTGGTTCAAACAGTACACTCTCTTCATATTGTCTTCATTTATTAACGCCCTGATTGGTAGGGTTAACGTAACCCCGACAGCCATTCAGAATCCTTCGCAGTCTTTTGAGACTGTGATAGTAATTCGGGAAATGCAGATTTTCTTACTGCTCTTAGTTGGAATATTGAGCGTAATCTATTTGTTCAGTAAGAAAAGTTGGAACTACAGGGCACTCTTTTTAGCTGGACTGTTTGCAAGTTCTCTCTTTCTGATGTTTCTTCTTTTTGCTGGGCATGCCTATGTGGAGAGAGGATTTCTTTTTATGCTTTTTCCAATTTCAATTCTGTGCGCCTTTGTCTTCGAAACTTCAATTAAGCGCGCGTGGGCTAAGCGAAACATTTTTTCTTGGGTTATACTAGCTATCCTTATCTTTTCGATGATTCTTTTGCCTATTACGAGTTATGGTGGAAATCTTCCGTTTGAATGTCCGTCATCCTCTGAAATATCTTGTGCTAATTTTGTACTGAAGTATTCGCCAAACAGAACGTACGTCACAGGCATGCGTCATTCTGGACTACTTACTGATCGCCTGCTTCTGGGCTCTTTGGAAGGCAACGCTTGGTCGGGTCAAACAATTTCCCAGTTGCCCGACAACGCAACTCTGCTAATTCTAAATGCAGACTACTATTTTTGGTCATTGAGATATGGTTCTTCGAAAGAATATGGAAATCTCGAAAGCGACGCTCTGACCTCTGGTGATAGGATATGCGATACTGGTTTGGGCAGACTCTATGAATTGGTAAAGCACCCATAAAAGACCATAGAAGTGGCAACTTCACATGCACCTGTTCCAAAATTGGTTCAAGTCGGCTTTTACTATGGGGCGACCGTTATGAAAATAGGATTTGTTACGCCTAATTACTATCCAAACGTCACAGGTGGCGGCGAGTTGAGTTTGAAATTGCTAGCAGAAGAACTTGCAAAGCGGCATCATACTGTGATCGTATTCTCCTTTGATTCCCACAGGGGTAGACAGCAGATTGATAAGATACACGGAGTAACAATTATTCGGTATAGAGCGCCATCGAAATCGCCGCAGTTACTTACTCTTATTGTTCCGGTCTCCTTAGTCATGAAAGAATGGGAAGAGTTCATAGACGTATATCATCTGTACTGTATCTCGCCGCTTCCTGGTGGAGCCCTGTACAAAATGCTAGGTGGAAAACGGAATGTTGTCGGCACCTTGAACAGTTTATCTGCTGTCTGTCCAATCTGTGTAAAAACCTGCCTTAATGATCGATGCGCATTTCGGGACAGGCTTGTTTGTTTACACGTTCACGACAGGAAGCAAATCATCTCGTCTATTCTGTATTCCGTCATTTATCCTGTTTTAACTGCCCTTTCTCGGAACCTTGATCACTACATCGCGTTAACCAATTCAGTTAAGCAAAGCCATGTTCTAAAGGGCTTTGACTCTAATCGAATTGCAATAATACCCAACTTTTTCGAAAGGCCCAGAGATAGCGTCATTCCTGCAAGTTATAATGACAGAACTTCCAAAAGCGCTATATTTAACATACTCTACGTTGGGGCCGTGATACGTGAAAAAGGTTTAGGTGTGCTCATCAGGGCTTTTTCAGAAGTGTCTGATAAACACAGTGAAGCGCGTTTGACGATAGTAGGTTCCGGCGAGGGATTTGACGATTACGTGAAGATGGTTGAGGATCTTTCCCTATCGGACAAGGTTACTTTCAAAGGGCACGTGAATGATAGAAACGAGCTTAAGCAGATTTATCTAAAAACAAGGGTTTTCGTCCACCCTGCTATTTGTCCAGACCCGTTTCCGAGAACACTTTTAGAAGCAATGACTTTCGAAATTCCAACAATCGTTTCAAATATGGGTTCGTTACCTGAGATTGTGGGATCTGGGGGGTTGGTGTTTGAAAGCGGGAATGCGGAAAACTTGGCCGAGAAAATTGAAATCTTAATTCAGAACTCTGAGGTTAGACAAAGACTAAGCTCTAACTGCAAAGAAGTCGTCAGAAGGTTTAGCCCTGATTTCATCCCTAACAAGATAGTTGAGTTATACAAAACCCTGATAGATTCCTGTGGCTCCTGATAGATACATGTACAGAATTTCTCGCCACTGGCTTAACAGGGACAATTGTTAGCGCGCGGCGCATGCGAGGGCAAGGATTATTATGAGGATTCTCATGTTGACCAGCACATTTCTTCCCATGATAGGTGGTGCCGAGATAGCCGTAGCTGAATTATCCAACGCCCTTCATCGCTTGGGCGCTGAGGTTACAATAATCGCGCCAGAATACCAAGAGTCCAATGTTAACACAGGTTTAGCCTTCAATGTTCCAGTCATACGATATAGGTGTACTCAAATGATTCCTGATTTCATTCCCATGACGTATGCAATGATGAAAATAGCAAGAAGCGCCGATGCTATCCATGCACACTTCCTGTATCCGTCAGGCCTCGCGGGAGTGATAATCAAATATTTACTGCATAGACCTTGTGTCGTAACAATGCATGGAATGGACATCCAAGTATACAAGTCTCTAGGATACGGGTTGAGGCTTGATTGGAGGCTTGACTTAATCGTTAAATTCGTTCTAAGAAAAGTCAACGCATTGATAGCACCTAGCAAGTTTATTGCAGAAGAAGCCATGAAAGCCGGGGCCGATCCATCAAAAGTTCACATTTTGCCTAACGGGGTAGACACCTCAAAGTTTAATCCAAGCATCAGTGGAGAGGCGATGCGAAGAGAACTGGGGATAGACCGAGAAGAACATGTTGTATTGACTGTTGCAAACTTTCGCACAGTGAAAGGATACACCTACTTAGTACACGCCATTCCTCTGATTCTCAAGGAATATCCGAAAACGAAGTTCATATTTTGTGGTAAAGGGCCTGATGAACAAAATACTATCAATATGGTCAGGACTTTGGGCTTGTCCAAAAACGTGATATTTGCGGGTTCGGTCAACCAAAACAAGATGCCCATGCTTTACGCAACATCTGATGTCTTTATTGATCCTTCCTTGGGTGAATGGGCTGGAATAGCGGTTTTGGAAGCTTTGTCATCCGCTAAACCAGTGGTCCTTGCACGTACAAAAAAGGATTACTTATTAGATCTAGTTGGTGGCGAGATGTCTTCCGTTATCTTCGTGAACCCTCAGAACCCTACTCAACTTGCAGAGGCGATAATAAATTGTTTAGAAGACCCATCGCTTACAAGAATCGCGCGCGTGCTATCGGAAAAAATCGTTCAAAACTTGAGTTGGAAGGCGGTTGCAGATAGGACCTTGACTCTTTACAAAAGCCTGCCTTAGCTTTTTTTGCTCGCGCGAGTTTTGAGGTTAGGCTATAAGGGTCGGTTGTACATCAACGCGCGCGCGACAAAGAGGATTACTCGAGCGCTTGTCCGTGAGAACAAGGCATTAATATGACATGGAAATTGTAAACTACATTCGGTTGATGAAAGATGACTAATATGAGAAGCAAGGTTGGAATTTTCGGTGGATCAGGATATATTGGTTCGGCGATAGCAAGCAGTCTAAAGGACAAATTCGAGATCGAAATTTTTGATTTGAAGGAGCCTTCAATAGACATGCCGGACATAGCCTTCCGTTCATGCGACATCAGAGAATCAGCTCAAGTTCAAGAATGCGCAAAAGACTTGGACATCATAATAAGTACAGCAATAGTTCAAATTCCCCTAATAAACGAACAAAAGAGGTTGGGCTACGAAGTCAACTACATAGGCACCCAAAACATGTGTGAAGCAGCCTACAAAAATCCAAAAACAAAAGGCTTCATACTCGCTGGAACCTGGCATACTATCGGCGAAAGAAACCTAAAAGGGCTTGTCAATGAGCAGTTCGGATTCAGGCCAGACATGGTTGAAGAAAGAGCCAGACTGTATGCCTTGTCAAAAATCGCTCAGGAATCAATCGTTCGCTACTACTCAGAAATGTCGGACAAAATCTTCGGGATCATCCGAATGGGAACTGTTCTCGGGGAAGGCATGCCGGAAAAAACAGCTGCAAATATATTCATAGACCACGGATTAAAGGGAATGTCAATAACGCCGTATAAGCAAAGCATGTATAGGCCAATGCTCTACGCTGACATCTCAGATATCTGCAAGGCATATGAACTATTCATATCCAAGATTGTAGACGGTTTTCTATCAAAAACCAGCAACAGCCTAGACAACATAGTGAACGTATACTACCCAGAACCCATCACAATCATCGACTTAGCCAACATTGTGAAAGAAACAATTATGAACGAAACCAAAAATAAAGTTAATCCGGCAATAGAAATCATGGACGCAAACCAGCCCATGCTATTCAATGAAGACGATAAAGAAAAGATCACGGTGGACATAAGCAAAGCTCTGAAATTTCTGGGATTAGACCGGTTCAAAAGTCCAAGAGAATCGGTAGAGAACATAGTCAGGAATCGGTGCAAAAGACTTCCACAACCCAAGAGCAGAACGTAAGAGCTAGTTCAAATCATACATTTGGAAGGAAGGTTTCGTGAACAAGCTTGAAAGCAGAGTATGGTTCCACCAAGCCCAAATAGGCTTTGCAGACAACAGTACACTGCAATACGTCGAAAGCGGAGTCAACCAAATCACCGTCAACCAAATGGCCTACACTTTTCTGCCCATTCGAGGCGACGTAAACAACGACGGAACCGTCAATATCCAAGACATCAGAACAGTCGCAGCCTACTACGGCAAGACCATTGCAGACCCTGAATGGCCTGAAGCATCAAAATATGACCTGACCAACGACAACACAATAGACATCTTCGACCTGGTCCTCGTCGCCACAAACTTCGGCTTCACCTACCCCTAGCACGCGCTATGCTACTGGATTCTGTGGTGCCAGCACGCTAAGCCCAAGAAATAGTGGAGAAGGCGCGAGCGCTGACGGGGAGACGGTTGATGTTATGACCGAACAGAACCTATTGAAACCGGAATTTGGCAACTCCCTACCGCGCCCTGAACGCAGGCTGGAAAGAAACCAAGATAACTCAGTCTGATTATACAGTGAGTTATAATAGCGCGTACGGGAAGCTTTAGAATTGTGAGTGGGTATTTATCTTGGAAATGACATTTTCAATCTGTCTGAAAAGTAGTCAAAGATGATATCTGGTGCCAGTTCAGAAGAAAGGCAAGTATCTGGAAATTGAGTTTGGATGGCCCAAACTTTCCAGCGGCGGAACCCTAAGAGTCGTTTCGCTAGGTATGCTGCTTCTGGGGTTCATTTCTCTATTGGCGTCTGCCCTCTTTGATTCGTACGTCACAGCCTTCGTGGGACTCGGCTTGGCTTTTTGGGGAGCTCTCTTGCTGGTACTCACACCCACAAAATACGTGAAGCTCGAGCTGTTAACAGCAGCGTCTTCTTCACAGGCTGCCAACACTGAAAAAATGTTGAATCTCGCTGAGACAAACCATAAAGGCGTATACCTCCCACCCAAACTACTACAAGACTACCTTTCAAGTCTCATATTCGTCCCAGCCACTGACAATGAAGCTTTGCCAAAACGTGAGGAAATCCCAGAGGAAAAAGCACTGGGAACCCCGCATGGGCTCTTCTTAGCACCTCCAGGTCTGGCTTTATCCAGGCTCTTCGAGGAAAAACTGGGAAAACCCTTCACAGAACTCAACCTCAACCGCCTAGCAACAGAACTTCCATCACTGCTGGATGAATTGGGCATTACAAAGACTGCCTTCATGAACGTTGAGGGGGGAAAGGTAACCTTTGGAACAGGAAACTACATCTTCAAAAACCTTTGTTTGGAAACCCGTAATTTTCAAAGAACGCATGAAACCGTTGGCTGCCCTTTCTCAAGCGCCATCGCCTGTGCACTCGCAAAAGCTTCAGGGAAACCCGTAACCATAGAAAATGAAGAACTCGGCCCAAACAACGAAACAACCACTATCCATTACCGAATACTGGAGGAATAATCAATGCAGCTGCCCCCGTTCACGTTTTGGAGCATCAGCCTCTGGCTCGCCGTAACAGCCATAATACTCCTCATAACCGCTCAGCTCGTCTCAGCATACGACGGGCCCGCAACGCTGCTGATAGACTCTAGGAAACTTAAAGCCGCAGCACTCACGATGGGCATACTCTTCCTGGCCACAGTGGCCATAAACATATATAAAATAATAACGTCAACGTGAAGCATCAGCCGCGCTGCTTTTTTCCAGCTTACAGTTCAATCTGAACTTGTCGACAGCTTTTCCGCCGCAAACCCAGGAGCGCGCGCCTACTTCTTCTTTCCTTTTTTCTTCTTGCTCTTTGGCATCTTGCTCAAACCTCGCTAAGAACAAATAATTATAGTTTATTGTTTATGAATTTTGTTAAATAGAAATACTGTTTAGCACACTGTTGTATTAAACAGAATTAACCCTTCAGGAGTGACTTTTGTGACATGCTCCCACCTATGAATAGGTGTGGGCTTCCTGCTTCATGGTTACTCCTTTTAGAGCAACTTCACAGGCTTCAGGTTCCGTATGCCCTACGGTACTTCTTCTCAGAATGTTATGTGCAGCGTTCAAGTCGCGGTCAAGAACCAGACCGCAATTCGGACAATTATGCACTCTGTCTGCCAACATCTTCGGCACAATAATTCCGCATCGACTGCACTGTTGAGTTGTGCCTTCAGGATTGACAAATACAACCTTGCAACCAGCACTTTCAGCCTTGTAGCAAAGCATACTTGCCAACATGCCCCATCCAGCATCATTAATCTGTTTTCCAAACTTTTCTTGAATCATGCTCTTAATGTTCAAATTCTCAAGAGAAATCATGTTGTACCTATTCACTAAACTGCGAGAAGTTTTATGTAGAAAATCTAGCCGAGAATTAGCCACCTTCTCGTAAGCCCTTGCCAACTTCACCTTAGCCTTAACCCTGTTACGGCTGCCCCTCTTTTTCTTCGAAAGCCGTCTTCCCAAGAGGGCAATCTTACGTTCATGCCTTCTGATACAACGGGGGTTTGCGATAATTGAGCCGTCAGAAACAACAGCAAGCTTAGACAAACCCAAGTCAATCCCAACCTTCACACCCTGATTCGAACGAAAGGTAGCAGACTCTTCAGACGTGAATATGGCAAACCATTTTCCAGATGATTCACGCTTCAAAACAAGCGTCTTCACCTTCCCCTTAACTGGGCGATGCAGGTTCAGCTTGATTTCCCCAAAAGGCGTCACCTTCAAACGATTCTCCACAAGCCGAAAACCCACCTGAGGATAACACAAACTCTTCAATCGGTCAAAAGATTTGAACCGAGGAAAACCGCAATCTTCACCCGCCTTCTTCATTCGAACAAAACGAAATGTAGCATCAACAAGACGGTCAACAAGTTCTTGAGCCACCTGCGAAAACAAGCCCTGATGTTTAACCATCTCTCGCAGTTCTTTCTTTGACGCAAATTTTCCTTCGTATTTATACTTGCTTTTGGAATAATCAAGCATCCGATTCCAAAGCTCTTTTGAAAGCCACAAATGATGCCTTAAAGCCTTTTCTTGAGAACAGTTTGGGTACAAACGGAATCGGTAGGCTCGCAACATCATATTCCCTTCTGTTCTTCAATGTATTTTTGAATCAAATCGTCAGAAATGTGACCGTGAGTTGAAACAAAATAGCTTCTTGTCCAAAGGGTAGGCAGTTTGCTGCGTAACTCGGGGAACTCTTGACGCAACAATCTTGAAGTATATCCTTTAATTTCTCCGATAATTCTGTTGGGTGCAAGCTTTGGCGATGCTTTCACGAAAAGGTGTACATGGTCGGGTTGGATGGAGAGTGCCAAAACCTCACAGTCTAATTCTCGGCATTTCAATCGTATGTGTTCTTCCAGCCTTTTCTGGATGTTTTCAACAAGAACCTTGCGTCTGTACTTTGGACACCATACGAAGTGATAGTTCAAGAAATAGATTGAAGTCTGCGAGGATAGATAACCCTTTGGCATATACTATGAGTAAGTGGCAACGCCGCATATAAACGAAGCTCGCTTTCATCCCACCCATAAATGGCGTGGGGATTCCCGCTCGTGACTTTTCTAAAAAAAGAGAAGTATATGGATTTTTGGCAAGACTTACTTTTTCTTTGCTGGTTTTTCAAATGTCTCGTAGGCTTTTGCAGCTTTTGGGTCTAGTGGTTTAAGTTCGGTTATGCACCATCGCCTTATCTCGACAGTCATCGTTCCTTCCTTTACTTTGCTTGCAAGGTTGTCGGCAACCTTTGTTGCGTGTTCCTCTTTGGCTCCAGCTTTCTTAACAGAAGCTTTAAGTTTTGCCTTATCGAAATCCTGCGTAGTTCCAGAATGTTTCTTCACTTTAACCAAAAAAACACCACAAGTACATATTGTAGATGCACATTTAAAATTTTCGGCGGTCCTTAGCGCGCGCTATCTTCGTCTAGTTGTGCATCTATCAGGTGCGGTCCACCACAATCGTCACATGTTAGCGTAACTTGTTCTGGAGACATTCTTTCAACCTTAAAAACGCTCTTTCCACACTTCAGACATTTTGGTTCGTTAGCCATATATTTCTGAACGAAAGGTTCTTGTCTAATAGATTCTCCAAAAGCTTTAACATTAGTCCAAAGAACAAGGAGAAGGAAGTCAAAGGATACAGAGGCTCACTATCAGGCTTATCAGGTAGGTAGAGCAATAACACTCAGAAGCATCTAATCTTCTCTCAGTATCTTGTTCTTTCTTTTCTTGAGGTCTTCTTTCCCATTTTTCCACTCCACTGAAATCCACAGACTTCACACTTCTTAGAACTGGCTTGGACTGCTATTTTCTTACTTCCACATTGGGAACATCGTTCTTTTCGAGCCATCTATTTCATCTGCCAGTCATATTTTGGAGGTGAAAAGACAAAATTGGGCTATCATCTTCTCTTCTGCTTCTTTCCACCACGAGCTCTTCTCGTTTGATGGCCTTAGCTCTATCACGTCGAGCGCTATTGATAGGTTTTCTGCGGGGATTCTGTTCT